>Ga0209398_1000303_pt1 | contig 32330 bp, 23 predicted proteins | sample AshMeaBigSpring_FD_184125 | JGI IMG/M metagenome (GOLD analysis project Ga0209398, IMG submission 184125) | Groundwater microbial communities from Big Spring, Nevada to study Microbial Dark Matter (Phase II) - Ash Meadows Big Spring (SPAdes)... | ecosystem: Environmental > Aquatic > Deep...
CTGCCTGCGGCGCCGGCCCCCGGCGCCCGCGGACGGCGACAGCGGCATCCGCCAGCGATCCAACCGCCAGGGGAGGTGGGGGACCGGCCCCGCAGCGCGCCGCTTGGTGCCGCGGTCATGGCTCGGTGTCGGGCAAACGTCCCGGAACGTCCATGGAATGTCGACCGGCCGGTTCACCACAGGCCGGTCGGGCTGCGGACAGCGCCCAACATTTTCGGCGGGCCCAGGCTGGCATCGATCCAGTGACGGCCGTCCCACGACACCGGGCCGTTATCGCCCAGCACCAGGAGTTCTCCCGCCGCCAGGCGCGCGGGTGCCGGCCAGGGTCGGAGCGTCCCGTCGGGATGCGTGTAGACCACGTCCCGCAGCACGCGAAGTGCCCGCAGCTGGATCCGTCCCCCACGGACCCCGACCGCCAGGGGGCGCGAAGTCCCCGCGCGGGCAGCGGGCGCCGCGCCCAGCAGACACCGGTAGACCATCCGGTCGCCAAGACCCAGAAGCAACTGGCGATCACACAGCGCGAAGTCCAGCTTCATCCAGCCGCCCCCCGGAATCGGGGCCAGCCCGGTCGTCCGGACCGTCCGCCCGTTATGCAGCCGCTGCAGGCGCCCCTCGTGCGGCCACAGCCACAACTCCCACTTGTCCGCGCCATCGTGGACACGCAGCGCGAGGACTTCCACCTCGTCCCACTTCAGCCACGCGGAGAGCATCAGGTCGTGGGCGTCGTTCAGCGGGCGGGAAAGACCCTGGTTGTAGGCATCGTTATCCGTTACCGGAACCTCCCGGAGTCGCGGTCCCGGAACCGGCGCGCAGGGCCAGTGACGATAGACGAGCCAGTCGATCGGCAACCTTGGAGACTGAGCCTCGGAGCCCGCCGAATCTGGATCAAACGCCCACCAGCCGCCCTGATCGCGCCAGCGCGTATCCGACGCTTCAGGCTGCCAGCGGGATGATGGCGCTTGCCGCATGCGAAAACGGTCGTCATGGACCATGACGGCCATGAGCTGCAGTTCGTCGAGCCTCTTCCGCACAATCCGCTCGTTGGCGTACAGATCGCCGTCACGGATCGCCAGCTGTTCGCCGGGCAATCCGACCACCCGCTTTACGGCCTGCCGGACCGGGCCTGCCGGGGGACGGATCGCGACGACCCGCCAACGGCTCGGCGTCTGGGCCCACAACGACCATTTGTCGATTACGACACGACGACCGCTGCCCAGCGCGCGGGGTGCGAGGGGGTTGCCGGAGAATCCGCAATTCGGACAAACGGCCAGTCCGTCGGCGGGGGGGTGCTGGGTGCCGCAGCGAAACGGGAAGCCGCAATCCTGGCAGACGACCTGCCAATGTTGGCCGGGCAAGCGATCGCCCATCGAGTCCCCCGCGACCCGCAGCGGCAGGATCAGGCCCTGGACCAGGAAGGCGCGGCAGGCGAGGGTGGCGAGAACCACGATCGCCGCTGCCACCAGCAGGCGGCGCCCGCTCGAAGCCGGATCGGCGCTCAGCCCACGGGTACTCATGTTCGTCGTGCGGCCCGTGCCGCGCGTCAATGGGCGGCTGGCGGCGCTGGCGGCTGGCGCGAAGTCCAGGAGATGCCGGACAGCGTGGCCAGCGCCAGTTCGAGTGCATGCGTGCCGCTGCGGGCGTGTCCCTGGGCGGCGAGAGCCACGTACAACTGCTGCGCCAGGGCCAATCCCGGCAGGGCGAGCCCCATGCGGCGGGCTTCGTCCAGCGCGATCCCCAAATCCTTGATGAAGTGCTGCACGTAGAACCCGGGCGCAAAGTCCCCGTCGATGATCCGCGGTCCGAGGTTCGACAGCGACCAACTGGCCGCGGCCCCGGAGGCCACGGACTCGAGCACCCTCGGGAGGTCCAGTCCGGCCTGGAAGGCGTAGAGCAGTCCCTCGCAGACGCCGATCATGTTGCCGGCGATCAGCACCTGGTTGACCAGCTTGGCATGTTGTCCCGCGCCGGGACCTCCCTGGTGCACGATCTTCCGGCCGAGCCGTTCCAGGCAGGGCAGCACGGCCGCGAAGGCCTCACGGTCGCCCCCCACCATGATCGAAAGCCGCGCCTCGCGGGCTCCGATGTCTCCGCCCGACACCGGGGCGTCGAGGCTGAGGACGCCGCGCGCCGCGGACTGCTGGGCGATCTCGACCGCCAGGGCCGGCTCGCTGGTGGTCATGTCGACCAGCAGCATTCCGGGGCGGCAGCCCTCCAGCAGCCCGGCGGGACCGAGGAACACCTGCCGCACGTCGGACGGGTAGCCGACGATCGTGAAAACCACGTCGCACTGCCGGGCGACGGCGCGCGGACTGTCCGCCCAATGGGCGCCCAGGTCCAACAACGGCTGCGCACGGCCGGACGTGCGACTGTGGACCGTGACGGAGTACCCCTGGCGGACCAGGTGCCCGCACATGCTGGCGCCCATGACCCCGGTGCCAATCCAGCCGATCCGCGTCTTCCCGGGAACCGCTCCTGCCGGCATCGGGTCACCACGAATCCTGGGGGCGCCGCAGAATCTCGGTCAAGAGGATGGCCTGTTTCAGGCTGGTGCCCGAGCGGAGCAGTGCGGCCAGCTCACTCCCGGTAACGGCCGGGACCGACGCTGCGGCCGCAGGGGTGCTCCAGACCGGACTGTCCGTGCCCTCGGCGACGGCCGGCCTTTCGCCGCGGCCGGCACTGGGGGCCAGTCGACCGACACGGTGTCCGAAGACATCGCTCAGCCGGCTCTCGAGCATCTCGTCGGCCTGCTCGATGCGCGTACCCAGTGCCGGCGGGCGCGCCGCCAGCGATTCCGTTTCCAGGTGCTCGCGCACGTGCTCCTTCAGCGACCGGCCGAGCACGGCGGCCGGCTCGATCATCTCGGGCTCGACGATATCGGCGGCCAGGGGCCGTGGGGCCGCATGGGCCGCGAGGGGGCGCGGGGGATCGGCCGGCCGCGGGGCGCGCTTCTGGATCGCCCTTTCAAGAAACCGTTCGATCTCGGCCCGCACCGGGTCCGCGGGGGCCTGGCGCTGCGGCGGCGCCTTGCCCTGGCCCTGCCGCTGGGGCGGCACGCGCCGCTGCGGCGGACGGGCCGGTTTCTCGTCCCCGGACCGCCGCAGACCGTTGGCCAGCGCACTCAGCATGATGAACAGGACGACGACGATCTGCACGATCGTGTCCAGTCCGACCGCCAGCAACACGGGCAGGTTTTCCATGGTGCCCCTCCCCTGCGGCCTGACACGGCCATCGCGCTGGACGCCTCCCCCGCGCCGTCACGCCTGGGGCCGCGGCGCGGCTCCCGAGCCGGCGATGGTCGTCCGCATGTCGGTGTCGGCCTGGATGTTCTTCAGTTTGTAATAGTCGACAATTCCCAGCCGCCCGCTGCGAAATGCCTCGGCCATGCCCCGCGGCACCTCGGCCTGGGCCTCGACCAGCCGCGCGCGGCTCTCCTCGACCTGGGCGATCATCTCCTGCTCGGCCGCGGCCGCCATCGCCCGCTTCCCCTCGGCCCGGGCCCTGGCGACCCGCGTGTCGGCCTCCGCCTGGTCGGCCTGCAGGCGGGCCCCGATGTTGTCCCCCACGTCAATGTCGGCGATGTCGATCGAGACGATCTCGAAGGCGGTCTGCGAGTCGAGCCGCCGGGCCAGGACCGCCTTGGAGATCATGTCCGGGTTCTCCAGCACCTTCGCGTGGCTGTCGGCCGAACCGATGGCACTCACGATCCCCTCGCCGACGCGGGCGATAATCGTTTCCTCCGTGGCACCCCCGATCAGGCGTTCCAGGTTGGCCCGCACGGTCACCCGCGCAGTGACCTTCAGCTGGATGCCGTTCTTCGCCACCGCGTCGAGCGTAGGCCGCGAGGTGCTCTTGGCCGGGCAGTCGATCACCTTGGGATAGACGCTCGTCTGCACCGCCTCCAGGACGTTGCGCCCCGCCAGGTCGATCGCCGTGGCATGCTGGAAGGTCAGCGGAATCGTCTTGGCCTTGAGGGCCGCAATCAGCGCGCGAATGACCAGCGGCACGTTGCCCCCGGCCAGGTAATGTGCCTCGAGCGCCTTGCTGGTGATCCCGGTCTCTTCCCCCAGGCCGGCCTGCACCGCCATGATCTTGCTGCGCACGATCACCGCGGGGTTGACCTTGCGGAACGTCATGCCCAGCAGGTCAAAGATGGTGATGCCGGCCCCCGTCGTCACCGACTGGATCCAGTAGCGGAAGTAGCGGGCGAAGACCGCCAGGATGACCAGACCGATAATGACGGCCACCAGGATCACGAAAATGCTCATGACGGTGATCGCGTTTTGTGCCAGCAACATGGAAAGTTCCTGAGCGGGAAAGTCGGGGCGCGGTCGCCCTGCCGTCGCCCGTCGTATCGCAACCACGGGGGGCTGTCAAGCCAGCGGGTCCCGGAACGGGTCGGGTACAACCTCCTCGATGGGCCGAGCCAGCAGATCCGCGGCCTCGGAATCGGCACCGTCCGGCCGCTGGGCCGATTCCGTCGCTGCGTCGACGGGCCGCACGACGATATGTGTTCCCCGGACCGCCACCACGCGGACCGGCGTGCCGGGTTCGATCGCCAACCCTTCACTCACTGCGTCATACGTCCGCCGGTCAAGAACGATCGCACCGCTCGGCAGCATCTTCGACCTGGCGTGGCCCGTGCGCCCGATCAACTCGCGCAGCCGAAACGCTTCCGGCCGCACCTGCTCGGGGGAAGGCGGCTGGATCAGCATCCGCCGCCCCAGCGGCGTCCGCGGCCACCAATGAAATGTCAGGACAATGACCGCCGGCACGGTGCAGACGGTGACCGCCAGGAACAGCGTCCCGCGGACCGGTCCGCTGAGGTAATAGGCCGTCACGACCGCCGCGACGACCGCGACGGCCGCGAGGATACCCAGCACGCCGCCGGACGGCACGAACATCTCCATCACGATCAATGCGATCGCCAGCAACAGCACCAACAGGGCCCAGACCATCGCCGTTTCATCCCCGGAGAACCGAAATCAACCCCCGCCGCGCTCGCCCGTCACAGGAACCTCGCCCGGTCGCATCCTCCCGCAGCGGGGGAAGGCCAGGGCCAGCCACGCGGCGGACGGAGCAAGGACCCGGAGAGCTGAGCGGACCGCTCCCGGCCGTGATGATCAACAGGGAAAGCGATGCTGCAGGCCAGCCGGCGTCCGACCCATTCTACAGGACCCGACGCGCAGGCGCCGCGGCGGGTCGCGCGCCAGTGCCGACCGTCATCCGACCGGCGAGCGTCCCCGGCCGCGATCAACCCGACGCAGCCGACGGGCCCGCCGCGGCCCCGTCGAGCGGCTCGACAACAACCCGATTTCCCCGCACTTCGATCACCCGGATCGCTGTGCCACGGGCGACGACCTCTCCCTCGCTGAGGACATCGACCAGGGCCTCCCCCACCCGGGCCTTGCCGGCGGGCGCCAGTTGGGTGACCGTCACGCCGCGCTGGCCCAACAGGTGCCGGTAGTCGACGACCGACTCGCGCTGCTGCAGATCGTCCAGGTCCGCACCCTGGGGCGGCGGCAGGACGATCTCGCCCAGCAGCGGGGCCCGCGCCAGGAAGCGGCGCATGACGACCAAGGCCGTGATCATCCCGGCCCCGCCCGCGCCCATCACCAGCAGCGACTGCGGTAGCTGCTGCAGCTGGTATTCGTTGCGCGGCCAGACAAACGTCTGGCTGGCCAGGACCAGCGAGGTGATGACCAGGGCAGCTCCTCCCACGCCGAAGATGCCAAAGCCGGGCAGGACCAGTACCTCAATCACCAGGAAGCTGATGCCGGCGACAAACAGCAGCACCTCCAGCCAGCCCGCCGTGCCGTGCAGAAAGCTGCTCCAGAAGAACAGCAGGAAACAGACCGTCGACACGAAACCCGCCACGCCAATCCCGGGCGAGGAGAGTTCCGCGATCAGGGCGAATCCCGCGATGAACAGGAGCAGCCCGGCCACCTGCGGCGCGGCCAGGGCATCGATCAACTCCAGCGCCCAGCCGGGCGTGACCAGCGCCAGGTCGTCCTCCAGCTGATACAGCTGCCGGAACTCGTCGTAGCTCGCGACGCTGTGGCGGGCCAGGCCCAGCTCAACGGCTCGTGACCCCTGGACGCGGAGGGCCGCGCCCGGCTGGGTGATTTCCTCGGCCCGCTGCCAGGCGTCGGCGTCCGCCAGTTCGGCCAGTTCCGCCTCGCAGAGGTACTCGCTGACCCCCGTGCCCCGCAACGCGTAGCGATGCACGACCAGCTCCGGATCGATCAAGGCGGCGATCAACGACCAGCGGCGGGAGGTCTGGCGGGCGATCTCCCGCAGCGCGGCCGTCAGGTCGTCGACCTCCTGCTTTTGCAGTTGATGCGCCCCGGGGCCTCCCAGAACGGCCTGCTCGCGCATCACCAGTTGGTCACAGGCCAGGGCGATCAGGGCGGCATCGCCACGCGCCTGGCTGTCGATGTACGCCACCGTGCGGACCTGCGAACTGTCCAGGTCGCTGAGGAAATTCGCCAGCCGCACACTCTCGGCCGGCGACCCGCCCGGACTGTCGAGCCAGAGACAGATGAAATTGATCGGATCGCGGTTCTGACGGTCGCGCACGCCGCGGATGACCCGCCCCACCGATTGCGACGTCACCGGCCCGCGCAGCTCGACGCGGATGGCGTTCCACGCCTCGCCCAACGACGGGTCCTCTTCCAGCTGGCGGCTGGAGAGCTTCAAAACATGGCCCAACTCGCCGCGGTTCGCCGCCAGATGACTCACGAAGCCGTGCTTCACCCGCAGCTGGCTGCCGGTGAAACGAGCCGTCTGCCCCGCCGGAATCAGCGTGTCGACGCTGCGCACGGTGGTCTGCTCCCGCAGCCGCGGCAGATCCTCGTCCAGCACGTAATGCGTGCCGCTGGCCGTGTTCACCTGGTAGACCTGCAGCCGGGCGTCCAACATCCCCAGGGCCACCGCCGTCGGGATCGTGCGGCGGCGGTCCGCGATCTCGCTGTAGCCGCGGCGGACGGTGGGATCGACCGTGGTCTCGTCGATGCCGGCGTCACCGATTTCGGCCTCGCCGTGCATGACGATCTCCTCGCAGGCCAGTGCCACCAGCACCGCATGCCCGCGGATCGACTGGGGCAGGTAGGCCACCGTGCGCACGCGGCTCAGCCGATCGCTGGCCAGGTAACGGGCCAGGGACAGCGCCCGTTCGAACTCGGTCCCCTCGCCCTGCCGCCCGTCGCGGCCCGCGAACTCCAGGACCAGCACGGGCCGCGCCCGCTGTGGCTTCAACTCGGCCAGCCGTCGATCCACGGTCCGCTTGACCTGCGTGTCGACCGTGCCCGTGATCGGCAACGGGATGCGGACCAGCCGGCCCACGGCCGGCTCCTCGGGCCCCTCCCCCGCGGCGGGTGCGGCAGGCTCGCCGGGAGCGGGCTCGGCAGAGGGCGCGTCCGCCGCTGCGCGGGGGCCCGCCACGGCCAGCGGCAGAAGCACCGCGGAGAGCACGGCCGACAGCCAGACGGCGCGGTGCCGCTCCGTCATCGGTCGGCATGGCATTTGGCGGAACGATTCGGGCATGAGCTGTCGGCGGGCAGGGCACTCCGCCAGCGCAAGATCGGACCACGGCAACCCGCGGAGCAGGGAATCCGCGTCCATTATAGGCTCGCCCCTGAGGACCGGAAAGCGCCACCGGCTCGGCGGGAGCCTCGCCCTCCCGTTACCGTCGGAAAGCGCCACCGGCTCGGCGGGAGCCTCGCCCTCCCGTTACCGTTCACGCTGTAGACGCCACGTCAGCTGCACCCCAAGGGGTCAGGCACATTTTTCGGCGGCAGCGCCGCACGACGACGAGCGGTCTTCCCGCCGAAAAATGAGCCAGACCCCGGCCCGTGAACGGTTACGCCCTCCCAGAATGGTGCACCTCTGGTGGGCGCGAGCCGGCGCGCACCCTTCTCCGCTCGCACGATCACGCCGGGCAGTCCAGACACGGGCTGGCGCCGGGACAGGCCGCCGAGCGGCTCAGGGGCGGAAGGCACGGCCCAGCCGGCTGAGCAATAGTGCCGGCAGCAGTACCAGGTCGCACAAAAGGGCGGCCAGCAGGAGCGTGGCCATGACCAGCGCGAAACGCGAAATCGGCACAAACCCACTGGCGACGAAGACCAGCAGGCCCAGCCCACAAATCAGGCTGGTCTGCACCACGGGCGTCGCACAGTGCTGGAAGGCGAAGCGAACGGCGTGGCGCGAGCCCGTCCCGGCCTGCAGCCCCCGGCGGTACCAGACCAGCAGATGCAAAGTGTCGTCGACGGCGATCCCCAGCGCGACACTGGCTGTCATCATCGTGCCAATGTCCACCGTGGAGCCTGAAATCCCCATGACCCCAAACACAACCAGCACCGGCACGACGTTGGGGATCATCGCGATCAGCCCCGCCAGAATGCTCCGCAGTTGCACAACCATCGCGAACGCGATCAGGGCAAAGGCCATCAGGAAACTGTTGACCAGGTCGCGCAGCAACTGCTGCTGGGCCATGTAGACCAGGGGCACGCCACCGCAAATCTCGACCGCGACGCCGCGGCTGCCGTCCGCGTCGGCCGTGACCAGCTCGGAGCTTACCGCTCGCCGCATCGCCCGGAGCAGTGCACCATAGTCGACGTGCTGCAGCGACGCAGCCCGCGCGCTGATCCGCCACAGTTCTTCGTCGCCGTCGTCGCGAAGGTAGCCCAACCCGACAAGCTCGTCCCGGTGGCTCACCAGCCGCTGGCCAGCCACGCGGCGGGCCAGGAACTGCCGCGCCCCCTCACCGTCTGGCAACTCCGCGGCGAACGTGGTGGCGGCAATCGTCCCACCCACGTGCGACAACCGTTCCAGACGCGCGGCAACACGACGCACTGTCTGTGCCCGCTGGAACATGACCCGCGGGTCCAGTCGGTCCGCGGCCGGGTACCTCAACACGACCTCCACCGGCACGACGGGGGCGATCTGGTCCTGCAACCACCGATGGTCGCGAATCACGCGGCAGCGGCCGGAGAGCAAATCCTCCAGGTTCACGGACGCCCGCATCTGGCTGACGCCGTACGCGAACAGCGGCACCGCCCCCAGCACGCACGCCAGCACCCACCGACCGCCTCGGCGGGCCAGCCAGTACAGTCCCCACCACCAACGGCGCTGCGCGAGACGTGCTACGCCCGTGGGCAGGCCGGCCGCCGAATCGACCACCCACCAGCGCATCGCCGCGGGCCAGACCACCATCAAGGCGAGCCAGGTTATGGCCACCCCGACCGCGGAAAAGATCCCGAATTTCATCACCGGCCTCAGGTGACTCAGGCCCAGCGACCCCAGGCCGATCACCGTCGTCCCGGACGCCAGCGTGCACGGCAGCCACCCGCGGCGCAACGCGCCGCGGACAATATCGTCCCCCAACCCGCGCGTCGCCTGCCCCGCCAACACCTCGCGGTAATAACCCGTCAGGTGGACCGCACCGGAAATCGCCAGCACGAACACCAGGGCCGGCATCATCAGCAGGACCGCGTCCATGTGCGACCCCGAAACGTAGACCAGGGACAGGCTTGCCCCCCAGGCGGTCGTGGCCACCAGAAACACCACGGCCACCAGCCGCAGGCACCGCAGGCAGGCCCAGGTGACCAGCATCCCGACCAGCGCCGAGAGCGCGCCGAGCCACACAACATCCTTTTGGCTGGCTTGATCGATCGCCACGCTGTCGACAATCGGCCCACCCAGCCGGATATCCTCGGCCGCGACCCCACACGCCAGGGCCGCTTGCCTGGCACCCTCCACGACGGCGTCCCGATGCACCAGCCCGGCAGGTGCGATGCGGGCCACAACGCAGGTCGTCCTGCCGTCAGGCCCCACCAGCCAGCCTCGCATCCGTCCCAGGGCCTGCTCCGGAGTCAACTCCAACGGCGGCGCGGTAAGCGCCTCCAACATGGCCCGGCCCGTGAAGACGCGGTCGAACAGGACCCACTGCGGTTGGCTCGGGCCTACCGTCAGTGGGCGGGCCAACGCCGCTGCCAACCGATCCAGACGCTCGTCACCGAGCGTACAGCCCGGCCAGCTGATCACCAGAATCTCGTCGCTGCCAAACCGCTCAATGAACCAGTACAGCCGAGCCGTCTCGTCGAAGGTGCCTGGCAACCAGTCCACAATGTTGTTGACGTTGGTGTCCAGCGCACGTTTGGCCCCGAAAAAAAGCACCGGCAAACATAGCAATACCACCAGACAGATCGCGCGTGCTCGTCGGTATGGCGGGGAAACGAGGTGGGGCACGGCAGGACTTCAGGGGGGAATAGGAGAGAGTGGACCGTCACTGTCGTTCAGTATCACTGCTTTGCGCAAGATTCTCAAGTTTCGCAGGCTTCTAAATCGACGCAGACACCTCACTTAAACCATCTTTTGCCTGCCTGAACCTTAGATTCGCGGTCTTTGCATGGGTCCGCACCCTCCCAGGCCGCTGAACGGAAGGTAGCAGCGCCCTGCGCCGCGGACACACAATCGCCGTGCGCACGTCGGCTCGCACCTTGGTGGTGCGGACGCCACCAGAAGCATCCGGAGTAGACTCGTGCCGCCGCCAGCCCCAGGGATTCTGACTCCTCGTATTCCCCGCCGCCGGGGCGAAGGGCTGAGGCCGCTTCTCCCGAGTGCGCCTCAAGGCTAGAACGAAGGCAACGCCCTGTTGGCAGGCCCGGGAAGTTGAGCGGTCTTCACCTGTTTCGAGGCTGACGGCGCTGGCAGCCGCCTGGTCAGACCGCTGCAAAAGGTACCTGCCCCCCCGGTCATCCAGGCGGAGGTTCTACGATCGTGAACGGGCATGTGGTACAAGATACTCCTCCACGCTGGGAATTGGTTACTTAGGTACGGAGGCGCGACATGAATCGAATCACGAAATACTGGCGCGACCAGCGCACTCGGCTTGTGGGCGGCCCGCTGGCGGTCGACATTTCTGGCCCGCAGCTGTTGATATTTGTCGCTGGCGTCGTCTGCCTGACTTTGTCGGCCGTGGCAGTCGAGGTCGGCGACGCAGTGGGCAGCCGTCCGGTGGGGCCAGAACTGCAAGGCGCCCAGTTGGACGCTGGCGAGGACGGTGTCCCCGTGGGTGCTGAGGTTAAGAGCGTGTTGGCGGGCGGCGGGGATGCAGACGACGAAGTGCTCCCGGCGCCGTCGCCGTCCGACCTGCCACCCCAGCCGGCCGTCGAGTCGGCGCCCGAGCCGCCGGTGCTGGAGGCCCCGGTGGAGACGCCAGCCGAAACCCCGCAGCCGTCTGAACCGTCGCTCGAGCCGGTCCTGTCCGGCTCCCCGTGCGCGGTGGAGACGGTCCTGATCGTGGAGGATCCGTGCCGCCGGGGACGCTGCGTCGAGGTGTCGGTCACACTGCCCTCCGCGTGCGTCGACCCGCCGCGCATCGATTGCTGGCGGGGGGTGCTGGGGCGGCGCGGCGTCACGTACAGCTGGTGCTGCGGCATGACGGTCGACGTGATCTTCCGCTTGCGCGGGGACGTCCTCGTGCGGTGCTATTGAACTGCGGCACGAGAAGGAGCTGCACCTGGCCCGGGGCCGGCGGTGGGACCTGCCATTCCGAGTGCGGTTGCATGGTTCTGGGGGAGGGCCCCGCCGAGCCGGCGAGATCCTGGCTCCGCTGGCGTTGTGCGCCCCCAAGAGCGTGCATCTCCCTTTACAGCTGGCCGAGCGGATCCAGCGGGATGAACTCTCGTTTGGCGTCGCGCGCCAGCCGGCTGAGCGCCACCCGCGGGTCGTGGTTCCAGATCGCCCACCAGTGCTTGTCGGCGGCTTCGCCCAGCAGCCGCGGCTTGTTGCGGCGCGTGTCCAGCGGAAACGTATCGTAGGCCGGGTGCCACATGCGGCGCAGATGGGCGGTCGAAGGGCAGATGTCGCCGGGGTAGATGGCAGTCTCGCCGCCCGATTGAAAAATCAACGCCAGGTGGCCCCGCGTATGTCCGCCGGTCAGCCGGGCGCGCAGCCCGGGGACGATCTCGTCTCCGTCATCGACCTGGTCCAGGCGTGCGCCGGCCAGCGGGACGATTTCTTCCCGGCGGTAAGCGGTCGCCAGCTCCACCGCGCCGCTGATCGCGTCATGCCATTCCAACCGGCCGACGACGTGCCGGGCCGCGGGGAAGGTCAGCTGCAGTTCGCCGCGCTCGCCGCGCCGCGTCGCGCCGCAGACATGGTCGAAGTGCAGGTGGCTGAAGACGACCGTATCGATCTCCTCGGGCGATGTGTCCAACCGGGCAAGGCTGGCCAGCAGCGGTTCGCCCTCCTCCATCTCGTAGAACTTCCGATCGAGCGGCGAGAACTTGCCTCCGTAGCCGGTATCGATCAGCACGGTGTGGCGCCCGTCGCGCGCCAGCAGGCAGCGGTTGGCACACGGGACCCGGTTCTGGTCATCCGGCGGCACGACGTTCTTCCAGAGCGACCGCGGGACGACACCGAACATCACACCGCCGTCCAGCCAGAACCGGCCGCCGTTGACCTCGTCGAGTTGCCAGTTGCCCAACTGCATCACGCGCCTTGCCGACCACACATCTCCGGGCCAGCGTCCGCTGCCTGGCCCATTCTATTCGCCTTCACGGGGCGTGGGGCTGAGTCATGCACGGCCGCGGGAACCGTTCACCCCGTGAACGGTTCCCCACGCGGAGGCCGAAAACACCTGCCTGCCCCCCACGAATCCGGCGGTAACCGTTCCCAGCCCGGTCGAGGATTGTGCCTGATTCCAGGGGGTCAGGTCCATGTTATCGGCCGGCGCGTATCTGCGTGGTCGAGTTGGCCGGCTGAAAAACGGACCAGACCCCGACCCGTGAACGGTTACATCCGGCTCCATGCTCAGCCGGGAAGGCAAGGTTACCCAAGAGGGCGAGGCTCCCGCCGAGCCGAAGACCCGCCCAGCGCACGGGCTCGGCAGGCGCCGCGCCGCCCGAGACGGTCCAGCCCTGGCTGCCGCGTGCCGGCTGGAACTCTCTTCCCAGGATCGCGCAAGCTGATTCAGCGTTTCGTGCGCCAGACGGGATCAACGTGCGAATCCGCGGCGGATGCGAACCAACGGGTCAGCGTCATCTTCTGCCGCGTGTAGAACATCACGCTCTCGCTGCCCTGAATGTGCAAGTCGCCAAAAAAAGACTGATTCCAACCGGTAAAGGGAAACCAGGCCATCGGAGCCGGCACGCCCACGTTGATACCGATCATCCCCGCATTGAAATGCTGCTTGAATTGCCTGGCTGCGTATCCGTCGCGCGTAAAGATGGAAGCGCCGTTGCCATAGGGGCATTGCCGGCCGATATCAAGCGCATGATCCAAGTCTTCTGCCCGAATCACCGACAACACCGGGCCAAAGATCTCTTCCTGTGCCACGCGCATCTCCGGCCGCACATCGTCGACCACGCTCGGCCCCAGGAGAAAGCCGTCGCCGTGGAAGTCACGACGACCGTCGAGCGCTACGCGTGCCCCTTCGCAGGCCGCAATGTCGAGGTATCCCACCACGCGGTTCAGCTGCTCACGATTATTCAGCGGCCCGATGTCCACGTCGGGGCCGTCGTCCGTGGGCCCCACCTTGAGCCGGCCTGAGAAGTCGCAGAGTGTTTCCACCAGCGGATCGCCAATCGCCCCTACGGCCACCGCCACGCTGCCCGCCATGCAGCGCTGACCCGCGCAGCCGTATGCCGACGCGGCGAGAGCCTTGACCGATTGATCCAGGTCGGCGTCGGGCATGACGATCAGATGATTCTTCGCTCCGCCGGCGGACTGCACCCGCTTCCCATGCTTCGTGCCGGTTTCGTAAATGTACCGCGCGACCGCGGTCGACCCGACGAACGAAATCGCGGCCACTTGGGGATGGGTGAGCAGGGTATCGACGCATTCCCGATCGCCGTGCACGATGTTGAAAGCGCCCGGCGGCAAACCGGCTTCGACAAGCAACTCGCCCAAGCGCACGGACGAGAGGGGCACCTTTTCAGACGGCTTCAGGACAAACGTATTACCGCACACAAGCGCCACCGGAAACATCCACAGCGGCACCATCGAAGGAAAGTTGTAGGGCGTTATTCCCGCGCATACTCCGACGGGATGGCGCACCGTTTCCGCATCGACGTCGGGGGCGATATTCGGCAGGGTGTCTCCCATCAGCAAATGGGGAATCCCTGCCGCAAACTCGACCATTTCCAGCCCCCGTTGCATCTCGGCCCGGGCTTCGATGCGCGTCTTGCCGTGTTCGCGCGTGACGAGGGCGGCCAAATCGTCAAAGTGGCGCTCCAGCAGCCGGTGCAGGCGAAACATGACCCTGGCTCGATCCACCGCCGGTGTGGCGCTCCACTCGGGCAACGCCCTGGCCGCCGCCTCGACAACCGAGGCGGTTTCCCCGGCGGAACAGAGGGGAACCTGGGCGATCACGCTTCCGCTGGAAGGGTTGTAGACATTGCCCCACCTGCCACTTTGCCCCGTGCGCCATTCGCCCCCCGCCAGCAGGGGAACTCGATCGACGGTTCTGATCGCCATGACGTGAGGTTCAACGTCAGCGGACATGGCTCAGCCCTTTCCCAAAAGTCAACGTTCGCTCGATTGGCCCCGGTCCCGCGAACAACGACCGCGATCCGCCGACCCGTACCGCCCCCCTGGCCATTTCCCTGGCAATGCGCCGTTGCGGGCATTATAACACCTGAGTTATCTGCAAACGAGCATGAAGGGAGAACACCATGCCGCGGCTTGTACGGGGTGGCCTGATCCAAGCCGCCCTTTGCGAACCGGCCACCTCGCCGGTAGCCAAGATCAAACAGGCGATGACCGACAAGCACGTGGCCCTGATCCGGCAGGCTGCCGAGCAGGGAGCACAGCTGGTTTGCCTGCAGGAGTTGTTCAATGGACCGTATTTTTGTGCCGAGCAAGATGCCCGCTGGTACGAACTGGTCGAGCCGATTCCGGATGGCCCTACTATTCGGCTGATGCAGGAACTTGCCCGCAAGCACGACATCGTGCTGGTCGTGCCCGTCTACGAAGAGGATTTGCCGGGCGTTTATTACAACTCGGCGGCGGTGATCGACGCCGACGGCTCATACCTGGGCAAGTTCCGCAAGATGCATATCCCGCACTGCGCCCCGGGCTTCTGGGAAAAGTTCTATTTCCGGCCCGGCAACCTGGGCTACCCGGTGTTTGAGACGCGATATGCCAGGGTCGGTGTCTATATCTGTTACGACCGCCACTTTCCTGAAGGAGCCCGGTGTCTGGGATTGAACGGCGCGGAAATCGTTTTCAACCCCTCAGCCACCGTCGCCGGCTTGAGCGAGTATCTCTGGAAGCTGGAACAGCCCGCCCACGCCGTGGCCAATCAGTACTTTGTTGGCGCCATCAATCGGCCCGGCTTCGAAGAGCCGTGGCGGATCGGTGAGTTCTATGGCCAAAGCTATTTCTGCAACCCGCGCGGACAGATCATTGCCGAAGCCAGCCGGCATGACGATGCCGTGGTGGTTGCCGAACTGGACCTCGACATGGTCCGCGAGGTTCGCAACGTGTGGCAATTCTTCCGCGACCGCCGGCCGGAGTCGTACGGAGCCATCGTGGCGCCATAACGTCGACAGCGGCCTGGTCGGGCCTGAGGGAGGCGCGGGCAGCCAACCCCGGGGAAGGCCGCCTCACCCGCCAACGAACCGGAACTCCGGAATAACAGGCAGGGAGCGGCAGGAGGGCTAGACCCCAAGGGGTCAGGCACATTGTTCGGCGGACACTTTCGCGCAGATCGCTCGCGTCTTCCCGCCGAAAAATGAGCCGGACCCCGGCCTGTGAACGGTTACAGAATTACCAGCGCTGGACGCCGGCGGAACGGCTGATCGAATGCGTCAGCACCCAATACACGACGAACGACACACCAAAGCTGATAAACCAGGCGTAGTGGTACATCTCAACCCAGAACGCTGCGACCTGGGCATTTGCCACGGTGGCCCAAAATCCGGGCACGCAAGGGGCGATGCCCGCAGCGAGCGCCAGGAGCGCCCGCGGATTGAATCCGCCCAGATACCAATACGGCCCTGCGCGACGGTACAGGCCCGCCAGATCAAGGCGCGTGCGGCGCACCACGAAGTAATCGGCAATCAAAACGCCCCCGACGGCGCCGAGCAGGGCGGAATAGGCCACCAGCCAGCGAAAAATGTACCCGGTCGGGTCAGCAATGAGCCTCCACGGCTGCATCAGGATACCGATCAGGCCGGTGATGAACCCCCCGACGCGAAAGGAGATATATCGCGGCCAGACGTGAGCGAAGTCGTTGGCCGGACTAACCACGTTCGCGGCAATGTTCGTGGCCAACGTCGCCAGGCAAAGCGCAAGCATGGCGATGATCAGCACGAACGGATGGCGAAATCTCGCCAGCAGCACGACCGGGTCCCAGATCGGTTCGCCATCGTAGATCACCACCGTAGCGCTCGTCACGGCAACCCCGATGAAAGTAAACAGGGCCATCGTCGTGGGCAGGCCGAGTGCTTGCCCCACGATCTGGTCACGCTGCGTATGGGCGTATCGGCTGAAGTCGGGAATGTTCAGCGAGAGCGTGGCCCAAAACCCCACGTTGGCCGTGAGAGCCGGAAAAAAGAATGCCCAGAACAAACCTTCTTTCTTGCCACCTGGGGCAAACTGGGAAGGCTCGGACAACATCGGGCCGAAGCCGCCCGCGCGAACATAGGCCCAGGCCAAGAGCGCCAACCCCAGCGTGATGAGCAGGGGCGCCTTGATGTTGAGCAGAATTCGGATCGATTCGATCCCCTGGTAGATCACCCACATGTTGATCGACCAGAAGAAGAGAAAGCAGGCTGCCTGCGCCGCGTTGATGTCGATCACCGGCAAGTCCGGCATGGTCTCTAACGTCGGACTGAACACGGAGAGAATCTTGTAGATCGCCCAGCCGCCGATCCAGCACTGGATGCCGAACCACCCGCAAGCCACGAGCGCGCGCAGCAGCGCTGGCACGTTCGCCCCGCGTATGCCGAACGACGCCCGGCAGTAGACCGGAAACGAAAGGCCATATTTCGTGCCGGCGTGGGCGTTCAGCACCATCGGCACCAGCACGATCAGGTTGCCCAGGAAGATGGTCAGCACCGCCTGCCACCAGTTCATGCCTTGTTCGATCAGCGACGAGGCCAGCATGTAGGTGGGCACGCAGGCGGAGAGGGAAATCCACAAGACAGCGATATCCTTGCCGCTCCAGCGCCGTTCGGCCCGGGAAGTGGGCGCCAGATCCCGGCTGTAGTACGGGGAACCGCCCACGTCGGAGGGGAGTTCGGGCAGGGCGTCGGGGCGCGGCTCATCGCGCGTGGGGGAAGCGGGCATGCGGGTCTCCGTGGTAACCGTTGGATTTGGCCTGGTGACCGGCCACAAACCAGTAAATTCCCTGTGCTGGTTTCGGTCAACGGCACTCGCTACAATCCGAGTTGCATCGCGGACCCGCCCCTCGTTCCGGGAGTCTTGCCGTGGCTGCCCCGTCGCGATCAACCCTGCCCCTTTCCGACCACGTTCCGGCCGCGTACGACGGCCCCCCGAAGGAGGAAGTCCTCGCCCTGCGGCAGCAATACCTCACGCCGGGCCTGATCACCTATTACCGTGATCCCCTGCTCGTCGTCGAAGGACACATGCAATATGTGTGGGATGAACGAGGGAAACAATATCTCGACGCCTTCGCCGGGATCGTCACGGTGTCGGTGGGCCATTGCCACCCGACAATTGTCGAACGCGTGCGCGCACAGGTCGGCAAACTGCAGCACACCACGACCATCTACCTGCATCCCACCATCGGCCGCTTTGGCAAGAAGCTCGCCGAACACATGCCCGCCGGGAGCGGGCTGACCGTCGCTTACTTCACCAATTCAGGGAGCGAAGCCAACGAGATCGCCATCCTTTCTTCGCGCGAATATACCGGCAACACGGAAGTCATCAGTCTGCGCAACGGTTATCACGGCGGAACCCAGGCCGCCATGGGACTGACGGCTCACGGAACATGGAAGTTCAGATCGAATCCTGCGTTCGCTGTCAAACATGCACTGCCGGGCTATTGCTACCGGTGTCCGTACGGGTTGGAATATCCCAGCTGTGGCTTGAAGTGCGCGCACGACCTGGAGAACATCATCAAGTATGAAACGCCCGGCCAGCTGGCGTGCTTTATCGGCGAACCGATTCAAGGCGTAGGCGGGGCGGTGACGCCGCCGCCGGAGTATTTTTCCATCGTCTACGACATCGTGCGCCGCGCGGGAGGCCTGTGCGTCGCCGATGAAGTGCAAACGGGCTTCGGCCGCACGGGGGCGCACTTCTGGGGCTTTGAGAACTGGGGGGTGACACCCGACCTGGTAACCATGGCCAAAGGCATCGGCAATGGGGCGCCGCTCGGGGCCTGCGTCACGCGGCCCGAGATTGCCCAGATGATGAAAAACCGGATTCACTTCAACACCTACGGCGGGAATCCGATTTCCATGACCCAGGGTCTGGCCACACTGGAAGTCATCGACGAGGAACGGATCCAGGCCCGCGCGCTGGCCATCGGGACGCATTTGAAAGATCGGCTGCTCGAACTGCAGCAGAAGCACCCGTTGATCGGCGAGGTCCGCGGGCTGGGTTTGATGCTCGGCGTCGAACTGGTCCGCGACCGCACGACCAGGGAGCCCGCCAACAGCGAAGCTTCCAACGTGCTCGAACTCGCCAAGGAACGGGGTTTGCTGTTGGGCAAGGGGGGGTTATACGGCAACACCCTCCGCATCAAGCCGCCGATGTGCCTGAACGAGGACGATGCCGACTTTCTGGTGGACTGCCTCGATGAAGTGCTCGGCATCGTCGCACAAGGCAGGTAGCTCCGCCGAACAGCCCCTTCGCAATTGCCTGGACCATCAGCGCCGGTACGGGATGCAAGCCGCCTTTCCTTTTTTTTTCCGCACGCTTCACCTCTTTCAGCCGCGCCCCTGTTCCCATGCCCAACCTCAGCACCACCGTCAACGGCCTCCAACTCCCCAATCCATTCATTATCGCGTCCGGCCCACCTGGCACGAACGCCAACGTGATCGGCAAGGCGTTTGACGAAGGTTGGGGCGCGGTCATCTGCAAGACCGTGAGCCTCGACGCCTCGAAAGTGATCAACGTGCAGCCACGTTACGGGCGGTTGCGAACGGCGGGGTCCAAGGAAATCATCGGCTGGGAAAACATCGAATTGATCAGCGACCGCGAGTTCGGCACCTGGATCGACGAGTTCCACCAGATCAAGGACAAGTATCCCGAGCGCGTGCTGATCGCGTCCATCATGGAGGAATATCGCCGCGACGCCTGGGTCGAAATCGTCGAACGCTGCCAGGCGGCGGGCGTGGACGCCCTGGAGTGCAATTTTTCCTGCCCGCACGGCCTGCCCGAGCGGCGCATGGGCTCGGCGATGGGAGAAAACCCGGAGATTCTGGCGGAGGTTTGCGGCTGGGTGATGAGCGCCGCCAAGGTGCCCGTCTGGGCCAAGATGACGCCGAACGTGACCCATATCGAAGACCCGACCCGGGCAGCGCTCCGCGCCGGCTGCCATGGCATCAGCGCGATCAATACGATCCGCAGCGTGATTGGCGTCGACCTGGAAACGCTCCGTCCCGAGCCTAGTGTCGAGGGATACACCACGCCCGGCGGCTATTCCTGCAAGGCAGTGCTGCCGATCGCCCTGCGGATGTGCATGGAGGTGGCCAGGGTCGTTCGCGATGAATTCCCCGGCCGCACGCTCTCGGGCATCGGAGGCATTGAATCGGGCAAGGACGCGGCGCAGTTCATCCTGCTCGGCTGCCACAGCGTGCAGTGCTGTACCTACGTGATGAAGGAAGGCTACCGTTGCGTGCATGCGATGCTCGACGAATTGTCCGCGTTCATGGAGCACCATGAATTCGCGACGCTGGACGATTTCAAAGGGCACAGCCTGCAATACTTCACGACGCACTCCGACCTGGTTCGCCGTCAGGCCGAGGCCCGTCAAGCCGCCAAGGCCCGCCACGCTGCCAGGCCCGAGGGACCCGTCGTCACGGCCGACCACCAGTGGCGGGGCGACGATTTCGTGAAGCAGAGCGACGCCCTGGCGCGCGGGTAAGCGGGCGGCTCCCCGCTGACTTCTGCCAGTTGGGGCTATCCGTGCGTAGCCTCGCGCCTCAGCATCCGGCCGCGGTCGATCTGGCCCACGAACTTGCCGTCGCGGACTTGCACTTTGCCGCGGACGGTCACGGCGCTGGGACGGCCCTCGATCGGCCAGCCCTCGAAAGCGCTGTAGTCGACGTTCATGCGCTGTGTCCGCGCGGAGATGGCGCCGCGATAAGCGGGGTCGTAAATCACCAGGTCGGCGTCGGCGCCCAGTTGGATCGTGCCCTTCCGCGGAGAGAGGCCGAACAGCCGGGCGGCGTTGGTGCTGGCCACTTCCACGAACCGGTTCAAATCGATCCTGCCCGTGCGGACGCCGTGCGTGTAGAGCAGGTTCACGCGATCCTCGACGCTGGGAATACCGTTGGGAATCTTGGTAAAGTCACCGCGCCCCATCTCCTTCTGGCCGTGAAAGTCAAAGGGCGCGTGATCCGTGGCCACGGTGCTGACGAGTCCCGTCCGCAGGGCGTTCCACAAGACGGACTGGTGGCGCAGGTCGCGGAGCGGGGGGGACATGACGAATTTGGCCCCCGCGAAGTCCGGCTGCTCGGCGTAGGTCTTGTCCACGGTCAGATATGGGATGACTGTTTCGACCCACAGCCGCACGCCTCGATTCTGCGCCGCTTGAGCCCTCTGCAAGGCCTCCTCGCAGGAAGTGTGCACGACGTACACATGCGCGCTGGTGATGTGAGCGAACGTGCCAAGATGATGGACGCCTTCGGCTTCCACCGTCGTGGGCCGCGAAGGCTCGTGCCACTCAGGGCCTGTCTTGCCCGCCGCGAGCAGCTCGCTTTGCAGGCGCGCCACCAGATCGGCGTTTTCGCAATGCGCCGTGACGATCACACCCAATTGCTTGGCTAGCCTCAGCGTGTGAAACAACTCCGTGTCGTCAACGCCGAACGCGCCTTTATATGCCAGGAACACCTTGAAGGAGGCGGTGCCGTCGTCGACGATCTTTCGCAACACGTCCGCCGTACCGTTGTCGAACCGCGTCACCCCCATGTGAAACGCGTAGTCGCAGGCCGACGATCCCACCGCCTTGGACTTCCACAACTCGTAAGCTTCCCACGGATCGTCGGCCCGGCTGGGGCAGACCATCTCGATAAGCGTTGTTGTTCCCCCCACCAGCGCTGCCTGGCTGGCCGACTCGTATGTGTCCTTGGCAAACGTGCCCATGAAGGGCAGGTAAATGTGCACGTGCGGATCGATGAACCCGGGAAACACGTACTTGCCCGTGGCGTCGATGACTTCCAATCCAGGCTCGGCGGAGGGGGCGAGATTCGGCTCGATGCGGTGGATCGTCTCGTCACGGCAGTAGATATCGGCCACGTAGTCGTCGGCCGCGGTAACGATGCGGCCGTTCTTGATCAGCAGCGGCATGTGTCAACTCCTGCGTCACCGTTCACAGCCCGGTGGAAGATTTTCCCTGATTCCAGGGGGTCAGGTCGATGTTTTCGGCCAGCGCGTATCCGCGAGGTCGCGTTGATCGGCCGAAAAATGGACCAGACCCCGACCCGTGAACGGTTACACTCCTGCCGAGACGAAGGCTGTAAGAACGTCAGTTTGGCGGAGTCGGGCGGCAAGTGCAACTTGGTTGGATCGGCCAGGCTGAGAGGTCCTGCTTCCACGATCGCCTTGCCGGCCCGAATTTTCTGGAACGGAAGCGGGGTCGGGGATGATGGCTGTCGGCGTACCGGGGAGACGTTCCGGGTAACCGTTCACGGCCGCACCCCAAGGGGTCAGGCACATTTTTCGGCGACAGCGTCGCATCACGACAAGCGGTCGTCCCACCGAAAAATGAGCCAGACCCCGGCCTGTGAACGGTTACCGTTCCGGACGCATCCGCGGCACCGACGTGACCAAGCCGGTCGCGTGCCACAATTTCGCCGACGTCCTGCAGCGACTCGGCCGGCGCGCGCCGGCCGCACCGCAAGAAAGGCCCCATCTGTTCCCAGAGACAGATACCCTTCCCGTCGAAGGCGTTCGGCCCGAGCTCCGTGCCGGCGGCGGTCCGATCTGGCTTGTCGGAGGGCGCGGCGCTGACGTTGGGCGGCGGCCTGGGGATACTGCTCGCGGCGGCGGTCGTTGCGGATCACTGCCGGGGGCCACGGGAGTCACCGTTGGCGCCGGCCGGAACGCGTATCATCCGCGCGGGCTGGAGCTTCTCGTGCCAGCCGCCAGCGGCAGGCCTGCGCTCACCCTGAGCGCGTGCCGAGCCAGCCGCACCCGGCGGCTCAAAGCGCCGCGGGGCGCGCGGTTGCTGGCGGGCGAGCACGGCAGCACCCGGCCTTCGGCGACGGGAGCTACGTCTAAATAGCCGTGCGTGATCCTGGGAGATACGGGACGCGGCAACCAGAGCTGCACAATCTTGGGAGGGCGAGGCTCCTGCCGAGCCGGCGCGCTGAGCCGGTTCTGGGCTCGGCGGGAGCCTCGCCCTCCCAGAATCACGAAGCCCTCCCAGAATTACGAAAACCTACTTAGACTACCGCCCGGGGGCTGGGACAGGCGACGGCCGGCCGTCGCCGCGGCCGACCGCCAAGGCAAGAAAACGCCGCCGGAAGCTGCCTCCTACTTGAGCTTGGCCAGGAGGGCTTCGGCGTCCTTGCGGAACACGAAGCGGCCCCGCGCGCCGACGGCCGCGGTCAGCATCGACTTGACTTCCTTCGTATCGGCCCCGCGGTCGGCCAGGACCACTGCCAGGAAGTAGATCGTATCGTAGGTCGCCTGGCCGCCCGAGATGGCCGTACGGAGCACGCGCTCGGCATCCTCCTTGCGGTCCAGCCGGTAGTAGACCCAGCCCAGCGTGGCGAGAACCTCACCGTTGCGGGGGTACTGCCGGGCGTTCAACTCCGCCATTTGCAAGGCCCGCTGGCGTTTCTCCTTGTCATCCTGCTCGACCAGGCTGAGTGCCAGTTGATTGACCACATCGGCATCGTTGGGGTTTTCATCAAAGGCCTGTTGGAACAGTTGTTCGGCGCGGGCATCGTCCTTCTGCAACCGGGCCACGGCGCCGGCCATCACGCGGTAATCCCGCGACTTGACATCCGCACCGGCCCGCTGGGCCGCGTCGACCTGCTGCTGGGCCGCATGGCCGTCGCCCTGAAGGAAGAGCCAACCAGCATAGGCCAGGTAGACCCGCGGGTCATTGGGCAGCGTCTTGACCGCAAAGTCAAACCATTTGCGCGCCTGCTCGTCCTGGCCCTCATTCGCGTAGAGTGAGGCCAACATTACCGGTGCCGGATCGATGGCTGGGTCGTCCTGGCTGGCCTGCTGCAGTTGCTTGTAGGCCGCCTGGGCCTGTGCGGAGGCAAACAAAGCCCGCGCCAGACGGCGGCGCTCGACCGAGTCCTTGGCGTTCAGCGCCAGGGCCTTCTCCAGCCACTCGACGGCCGACTTCCAGTTTCTCCGCTGCTCCGCGACGGCGGCCAGCCCGGAATAGCACTGGCCTTTCAAAGCTCGCTTCTGCTCGTCCGACCAGGCGGCCGGAGGGGCCAGCGAGGCAGCCTTGTTCAGCTGCAGTTCCGCCGATGTCAGCTGGCCCTCGAGCAAGGCAAGCTTGGCAAACAGCAGGTAGACCTCCGGGTCCGACCCCGACTCGATCACGGCCTGTTCCAGGGCCAGCCTGCCCTGGGGCACACGATTGGCCGAAAAGAACAGCTTGGCCAGCGTGACCTTGGGCGGGGAGAGAGAGGCCCGTTTCTTCCTGGCCGCCTCCAGGTGCCGCAGGCATTCCTCGATCCGGCCTGCCTGGAAGCTCTCGATGGCCGACGCAATCTCGGGCATCTGCTCAGGTACGCTCAACCCGCTGATGGCCTCGCCGGGCGCACTGTCGACGATCGGCGCGGCATCCGCGGCCGCGAGGAAATTCAGGAGCCAGAGGACGGCAATCAGCCAGGGCGTGAACAGACAGCGCATGGAAGGTTCCTTCAGTCGGGTACGGGAAACAGCCGGGACCGAGTGCGAGACGTCCCCCAAGCACCGAGCTTCCTGGCGGCACATCTTTTCCGATTTCGGCCATCCCTCACGGAGGGTCAAAAGTTCAGCGAGTCAGGACTGTCGAACGAGCGGAAGAACTGCATGAGCTCAATCACGCCCGGCCCCCACATGACCATCAGCACGGACGGCAAGAGGCAGAGGGCGATCGGCAGCAGGATTTTCACGCTGGCCCGCCCCGCCAGCTCGTCGGCCGATTGGCGGCGCTGCAACCGCAGGCTGTCCGAAAAATCGTAGATGGCCGCGGCGACGTTGGCTCCCAGCCGCTGGTTCTGCGTGATCAGCGAGGCCAGGGCCACGATCTCCGGACCATCCACGCGGTCCGCGAAGCGGGCGAAGGCCGTTTCCAGCGACGACATGTCGGCATGCTGTCTGACGATCAGGAACTCGAGCGCCAATTCGGGATGGGCGAAGTACAGCTCGCGACTGACGTGGACCAGGGCCTCCTGCATCGGCAGGCCGCCGGTCATGCACATGGTCATCATGTCCAGCGCATCGGGTAGTGTCGCGCGGATCCGCTGAATCCGCCAATGCCCTTTGAAGGCAAGGTAGACGCGGGGCACGGCCCAGGCCAGGGCCAGGATCACCAGGCCCCCGGCCACCGTGCCCAGCACGAGGTTGGGGTGCTCCGGACCGATCATGGCGGCGATGATCCCGCTCACGATCACCACCAGGATCATCAGGCCGTTGCGCAGGGCGAGGAAGTCGCGGCGGGCCGTCGGTTTGTAGTAGCCGGCCCGGCGGAGGTCCCGCTCCAGTTCCCCCGTGTTGGCGCTGACCTGCGGCAGCTGGCCGGCCAGGCTTTCCATGAAGGCAGGGCTGACTTTCCAGCCGCCCTTCTTCTTGCCGATCGCCTCCCCTTCGCTCCTGGGGCTGACCAGCCCGCGCCGCGCGGGCCTGGCCACCGCCTTGCCCTGGGCGGCGGCCGCCAGCCGGTCGCGGACTGGATCCTGCTGCAACTGGGCGACGGCCGTGACCAGCAGGTACACGACCCCGGCGACGGCCAGGAAGGCAGCCAGGGTGATCAGGTTGACCAGCATGTTGACACCTCGCGGCCTCGCGGCCGAGCGGGCCCTAATAGCGGGCGCGAATCACGCGGAAAATCCAGATCAGTCCTACCACGTGCAGGACGAGGGCGCTGACCAGCAACATACGCCCGGTGTAGGTATCGATGAAATCCTGGACATATTCGCGCTGCCAGGCGAACAGGTAGATTGCTCCCAGCAGGGAGACGGTCGTGATCATGACCGCGCTGGTCCGGCTGGCGGCCGTCGCCACCTGAAAATGCCGCTCGTAGCTCAGCCGGTCGCGGAAGACGCGGGCCAGCCGCTCCAGAATGTGGGGAATATTGCCGCCGGTCTGCCGCTGGACCATCAGCGTGGAGGCGAAGATCCGCGTTTCGACCAGCCGCACCCGCCGGGCCAGTCCGCGGACAGCCGCGTCCAGTGACAGCCCCATCGCCAGCTGCCGGGCACAGTGCTGGAACTCGCCGGCCAGCGGCTGCGGCGCAATTTCGCCCACCGTCCGGATGGCCTGGTCGAGCGACTCGCCGGCCCGCACCGCTCGGGCCAGCAGCTCCACGGTCTCTGGCAGCTGGTGATGGATCGCACGGCGGCGGCGATGCCGCAAGTAGGCGAAAACCAGGATCACCAGCGAGGTCGCGAGGACCATCGCGGCAACCCCGGTGGGGATGTCGTCGCGCCAGACGAAAACGGCTCCGCCCACGAGCAGCCCCACAGCCACCGCCAGGAGGAAGGCCGCCTGCGGCTCGAGATTGACGCCGGACTCGACGAACAGCTGGTCAAACCAGCGATCGATACGGGCAATCCAGCCGCTGGGCGCCGCCGCGTCGTCGGCCGGGGATTTTCGCCGGAGCAACCCGGCCCGCCGCCGCTGTGGCAGCCGCGCCTCGACCGTCTGGGCGTTGGCGAATACCAGGTCCCGGACCAGCATCAGCACCGCGGCTGCACCCAGCGCGATGGCCAAGAACGAAATGATGAAGATCAGTCCCGGATCCACGCGGTTTCTTCCCTCTGGGTGGCTCGCCCCGCGAACCTACCTGCGGCTGGCCGCGCCGTTGCGCCCCTGCCCGCCGGAGCCCGACGGCGGGCGCGTCGGGGCCGACACGAAGGGATCACTGGGCGAAAACCGCTTTTCGCGGAACATGTCGTCGGACAGCTCGATCCCCGCCGCGCGAATCCGCCGCAGGGCTGCCGGTTCGTAGCCGGTGGCGTAGAACTCGCCGTGCACGTTCCCTTCCGCGTCGACGGAGAGCTGCTCGAAACCAAAGACGTCTTCCAGGTGATAGTTGCCGTTGCGGGCGTCGACGATTTCGGAGATCTGCATCACCCGCCGGGCCCCGCCCTTGAGCCGGGCCACGTGGATGACGAAACGGATCCCGCTGGCAATGTATTGGCGGACCACCGCCACCGGCAGCTCGAAGCCGGTCATGGCCACCATCATCTCCAGGCGGGCCAGGGCATCCCGGGCACTGTTGGCGTGGATGGTGGTCAGCGAGCCTTCGTGACCCGTGTTCATCGCCTGCAGCATGTCCCAGACCTCCGGACCGCGCACCTCGCCCACGAGGATCCGGTCCGGCCGCATGCGCAGGCTGTTGCGGACGAGCTCCCGCTGGGTGATCTCGCCCATCCCTTCGGTGTTCGCCGTACGCGTCTCCAGGCGGACAATATGCTTGTGTTGCAGCAGCAGTTCGGCCGAATCCTCAATTGTGACCAGCCGCTCATCGCGGGGAATGTAGGCGCTGATCGCATTCAGCAGCGTCGTCTTGCCGGCGCCCGTGCCGCCGGAGATCAGGCAGCCGATGCGGCCCTGCACGAGGGCGGCCAGAAAGTGGGCCATCTCGCCCCGGAGCGAGCTGTTCGCCACGAGGTCGGTCATGTCCAGCGGCTTGGCGCCAAAGCGCCGGATCGAGAGCGTCGGGCCATTCAGGGCCAGCGGCGGCACGATCGCGTTCACCCGGGAGCCATCTGGGAGCCGGGCGTCGACCATCGGGCTGACCTCGTCGATCCGCCGCCCCAGCCGGGCCACGATCCGCTGGATGATCCGCATCAGGTGGGCATTGTCGGCGAAGATGACGTCGGTCATCTCCAGCCGGCCGCGGCGCTCGACATAGACCGTGTACGGATCATTGACCAGGATGTCGGTGACATCCGGGTCCGCCATCAGCTTTTCCAGCGGACCGACCCCGAAGATCTCGGCCATCAACTCGTCGCGCAGCCGCTCCCGGTCGAGCTGGCTGAGAATCTCCTCGCGCGAACGGCAGACTTCGTCCGCCAGGGCCCAGACCTCGGTGGAGAGTTCGTCGCGGTCGATTTGTCCGACCTGGGACAGGTCGAGCGACTCGACCAGTTGCTGGTGGATGGTGGACTTCAACTGCTGGAACTGCTGCTCCAGCACGTCCACGTGGTCGGGCAGACGGGGCTCCGCCTCGTCAATCGTCCATTGAAAACTCTGCAGCACGGCGACAAACTCCGGCAGGCGCTGGGGGACGTTACTTCGTCTGGACCTTGCCGTTCACCGCGGCGGCCAGGCGGGCGAAGCGGCGGCTGACCGAGGCGTGCCGCGAGACTTCGCGGAGCAACACGCCCATGTTGGCCGCGCGGTTGGCACGCCCCGGATCATCGGGGATGTAGAACTCGACGGGCAAGTTCAGGCTCGACTCGATCTGCTTCGCCTTCAGTTGACCGCTCTGGCCCCAGCGGTTGGCTACCAGGCGGAACCGCTCCCGCGGGACACCCTGCCCCGTGGCCAGGTCCAGGGCGATCTTCGCCCGCCGCACCGCGGGCACGTCGGGACGCACCACCATCAGGATACAATCCGAAAGACGCATCGCCTCCAGATCCTCCTCCAGCATGCGGCTGTCCAGCGCCAGCACGCTCACGGCAAACGCCACGCGCGCCAGGACAGCGATGCGGCGTACCGAGTCCGGGTGCCAGAACTCGGCATCGTGATGCTCAATGGTGTTGACCAGCAGCCGCAGGCCGCTGGGATGGCTGGACAGACCGCTGCGCAGGCTCGTCGCATCCAGCGTTTCCCACCGCTGGCAGACGTCGGCGATCGTGTGCTGTGGTTCGACGTTCAGCAAGAGGGCGATGTCGCCACCGGCCCGCGCCGATTCGACCAGGGCCACATCCTGGGGGTACTTCTCCGCCAGGGCGCCGGCCAGGTTGGCGGCCACGAACGACCCACCGCTGCCGGGCGTGGGGGCCAGCACCGAGATCACCGTGCCGCGCCGGGTCGGCAGCCGCTGGCCGGCCACCATCCGATCCAAGGCCTCGTCCAGGCCGACGCGCAGGTGTTCGGCCTCCAGATAAAGATCGGCGCCCGCCTGCCTGGCCCGTTCGCGACCCTCGGGCTCGGCAGCCGGTCCGACGACGACGAGCGGGGCCCGCGACAGGCTGCGGGCCTCCTGCAGGAGCTGCCAGTTCATGCTGGCCGCATCATCCGTTTGCAGCAGGACCAGGTCCGCCTCGACCTGCGCCAAGCGCACCGGCAGCCGCTCCCAGACCACGCAATCCTCTCCGAAGCATTCCAGGCCGGCACCCAACAGAATCTGTCGCAGGGTGCGGACATTCGCGGATGGGCTGTGGGCAATAACGGCACGCATGGTTGCGAGCAACCTCAACCGAGGGGACAGGATCACCACCGCCCCGGCAGGGCGACTCCTGCCGGTCGGTCGACCTTCCAGGGTTTGTCCCCAGCGCGTCGCGGGAGCAAATCCGGGTTCGGACACGCGCCGCGCGTTTTCGCTGGCGATGCGCCGCTGCCGATTATCGGAACAGGAGATGTGTTGCGCGCGCGGCGGCTGGACGCGGTGACGGCCTAGACAATGGGACGAACGGTTCTCGAATTCGATCCAACCTTTGCTTGTGTCAGGGAATCAGGGCCGGAACATTCGGCGTGCTGCTGACCTTCACCGGCCGACCAGGAATGCTGGCGGGAACGGTGGGCGTGGCGGGCTCGCCGGCATAGCGTTCCTCCTCCACCTCCAGGTCGTCCGCCGGAAATGCATGCACGCTCTTGTCCAGGCGGCGATAGACCTCGGTCGTGTACGGTCCTTGGGGCAGGGGTGGGGCCTCAATATTCAGCAGGCGCTCCAGCGTGAGACGGTCCCGGTACACAACCCCGAACGTAAGCGTGTCGCTGGACGGCCGGGCCACCAGGGAGATTTGGCCCCGGCCCTCGACGGCATTAAGGATCTGAGCCTGCTCGGGGGTCACGGCCAGGGTCACGACGGGCGATCCCCCCGCACTGGCAACCTGGAGCACCTCGGCTCCCTCGAACAGCGAGAACGTCGCCTCGGGAATTCCCGCGACGCCGGGCCGGGCACCCCGGGGAAACGTGCGGAAGAGCACGTCCACCGTCGTCCCGGCGATGGCGGAGCCGGCGCGGATGTAAGGCAACTGGATCGACACGGCCCGGTAGCCCGGTTTCAGCTTCTCGACCACGGTGGGTCCGGTCCCTTGCAGGTAGAGGTCCGTCGTGAGGAACGGCTGGCCGCGCCGCACCTCGGATCGCAATCGCCGACCGATGACCTGCTGGGACGATAGCATCATCAGGTCCGTCGGCATTCCCCGTTCGCGCATCTCGTCCCGGGTCAGCCGGGTGAGCGCCACGTCGCCGAAGGTAATCGTCCGGCCCGCCGGCAAGTCGGCGCTGGCCAGCGGCACCAATACGCGCTCCGGGGCCGAGGGACGCGGCGGCGCCGGCGTCTCACGCACCAGCACTGTACGCACCGCGTAGGCCCCGACCAGGCCCGTCAGAATGGCCACGATCACCACGCTCATGGTTCCCGTGGAAACTTTGTTCGCCACCGCTGCTCCTCCTCGTCGTTTCCCACCGGCTTCGTCACGCGCCTGCCGTCTGCCCCGCTCGAATTGCCTCCCTGACAGAACTCGTCACTGCGTCTGGCCCGCAAGACGTGACGAACTCCCCGACTGATAACCGTTCACAACCCGGTGCCTGATTCCAGGGGGTCAGGTCCATGTTTTCGGCCAGCGCGTATCCACGAGGTCGAGTATATCGGCCGAAAAATGGACCAGACCCCTGCCCGTGAACGGTTACCCCCTGCTGCGTCTCCCGCACCTATTTCTGAATTACGATCGGATAGGCCAGAACCGCCCAGGTTGCCAACGCGACTGGTACGCCATACGGCATCAACCGCCGTCGCTGGGCCCGCGATTCGCCGCGTTCCGTTTCTCGACGACCATCGTCCGCAGACTTCGGGGACAGGTAGCGCCGTTGTGCTCCCGACACTCCCAGCCGACAGAACTCCCACCCCAGGATGGCCACAGCTCCCACGGCCACGAAAAGCGTACTGACCAGCAGCACCTGCAACGTCATCAGCGGTCCGAGCCATGCACCGAGGGCACCCATGAACTTGACGTCGCCCCCGCCGCCGCCACCCACGACCCACAAAATGAACAACACCCCGAAGCCGATTCCGAACCCCCCGAGGGACAGGACCAAACGGCGCCCCGCCTCGGGAAACCCGCCCAGGATCAGGCCGCTGACCAGGGCGAACAGCAACGCTCCCACGAGCGCCGACACCGTGAGCACGTTGGGCAGGCGCTTCGTGCGCAAATCACATAGAGCCGCAGTCAGGGTAAACGCCACGACGAAGGCCAGCATCACGATGCGATCCACGTTCATACTGTGTCTGCTTCGGTCCGCGTCCTGAACCAATTCGCCGCGTGAAAAGTTAAGCAAGCATAGACGTTAAGGTCAGCTTTCATCCTACACGAATGATCCGCGCCGTCAACAATCCGGCGCGGAATATCCGCACCCGCCGGCCGGCCGTCACCCGGCCCGCAGTCGACGCCCCCCCCTTTTTCGGTTGTGGCCGTTTGGCAATCCACCGAGTTCCGAGCGGATCTCGGCGGCGTCCGGCCGTCACCGCTGGACGGTGATCGCCGCATGGCCAGGAATCCCCCCCCAAACCGGGGCGTCCCGGCTGCGGGCCGCCGACCGGCGAACCGCCGGCGAAACCTCTGGCACCGCCTCGTGCGTGATACTTAGGCGCTGCACGACAATTACCTACCGGTTTTGTGGATCAGCCGCGGGGCGCTAGCCCGCGGTCTTTCGCGGATGAACCGCGGGCTAGCGCCCGGCGGCTGATGAGTGATTTCGGTAACCTATTGTTGAATAGCGCCTTACGTCAAGCGAAGCGGAGGATTCTGGTCGTCCGAAATGGCTGGCCGGCGGAACTGCCCAACTATAACGAGCGCCGGACTTTCAGCGAGATTGTGCCGCGTTGCGCCGCATCTGCCGGAGGCGGCGGATCTCCTCCCGGTCGCGGGCCAGTTGTCGCAACCGCGCCTGCCCCTGGGGGCTGTAGGGGTCAGGGATGCCCTCAATGGCGAGTATCTGCCGGTCGTCACCCTGCGGTTCAATCCTCCGCTGGGGACCCTTCGGCGAATCTGCTCCGGGGTTACAGGCCGCCGCGAGCGGCAGGGCCAGCAGGACCAGGAGGAGGAGTCGGCAGAACCAGCTCATGGTGTCTTCTCAGGCGTCGGCCCGGGACGGTCCCCCGCCGGGCTGGCAACCGACGCCTGGGCGACGAACTCGGCTGGATCCTGCCCGCGCCACAGGGCCAGGGCATGACCGGCGTGCGAGAGGAACGAGCTGAACTCCCGCAGTTGCTCGGGGCTCAGACTGTCGATCGTCCTGACCAGCCACTGTCCGGCGGAGGCGAGCACGGTCCGCTCGGGGAGGATTTCCGGGGGAGCAAGCGCCCACCACTCCATCACGTGTCCCGTCACGATGATGCGGTCGCGGAGCAAGTCGCCTTCGCGGTCACTGGGCGTGCTGCTCTCCGGCGCCGCGGTGGGCCAGGCGCCGTTCCAGAAGCCGTCCGGGTGCTGGTGGCGGACGAACGAGGCCGTGATCCCCTGCAGGTATTCGATGATCTGGGACCGCCTGGGCGGCGAGAGGATGCGCTGCTCACCGGTTTCCGCCATCTGATCGTCAATGCGGAGGAACATCACGAGCGCGTGCATCCGGTGCTGCCCGGAACAGACACCGCGGGGCAGCGTCTCGCGCATGATCCGTTCCGCGAGCGTATCAAAGCTGACCTCCTGCCCCTCGGAGGTGTGCCAGGACCGCGTGGGCGGCAGGAGCAGAACGTAGGCGAGCGCGGACCATTCATATTCGAACTGGTTGAGGCTGAAGTCCCGCAGCGACTGTTCCACGATGGCACGAAACGTCGTCTGCTT
>Ga0209398_1000304_pt1 | contig 32271 bp, 33 predicted proteins | sample AshMeaBigSpring_FD_184125 | JGI IMG/M metagenome (GOLD analysis project Ga0209398, IMG submission 184125) | Groundwater microbial communities from Big Spring, Nevada to study Microbial Dark Matter (Phase II) - Ash Meadows Big Spring (SPAdes)... | ecosystem: Environmental > Aquatic > Deep...
AGCTCAAACAGTTCAGACGAATTGCAACACGATACGACAAACTCCTCGCTAATTTTATGGGCTTCGTCAAACTCGCAGCCATCGCAATCTGGCTCAAATAGTTAAATTGTCACTACGGCCTAGAGCAATTCCAGCGAAAGAGGGAACCGGTTTCGCGCCCGGAATTGCGTCAAAACTTGAGAGTAGAGCGTTTCAGGCGACTCAATCTTCGCTGGAATTGCTCTAATGCCTGAAATGCCGGGTGCCGGTAAAAACCATGGCGATTCCAGCCTTGTCTGCCGCCGCGATCACGTCGCTGTCGCGCATCGAGCCGCCGGGCTGGATGACAGCGGTCGCGCCCGCCGCGATCAAGGCTTCAAGCCCATCCGCGAAGGGAAAAAACGCATCCGAAGCGGCAACCGAGCCTTGCGTGAGCGGCGTATCCGAACCAAGTGCCCGTGCGGCTTCCGCCGCCTTCCAGGCGGCGATGCGCGCCGAATCCACCCGGCTCATCTGCCCCGCGCCAATGCCGACGGTTTTCCCCGCTTTCGCATAGACAATCGCGTTGGATTTCACGTGTTTGACAACGCGGTAGGCAAAGCGCAGATCCGCCATTTCCGCATCACCGGGCGCGCGTTTCGTCACTACCTTGAGCACCATATCATCCACCACCGCGTTATCGCGTGACTGGATGAGCCGCCCGCCGGCAATTATCCGCTCGATGCGGCCCGGCGCGCGCGGGTCTGGCAGGCCGCCCGTGAGGAGGAGGCGGAGGTTTTTCTTCGCGCCGATAATCGCCATCGCTTCCGGGCTGGCATCGGGCGCGATGATCACCTCGGTGAAAACCTCTGTGATCAAGCCTGCCACCTCGGCATCAAGCGGATGATTGGCGGCGATGATGCCGCCAAAGGCCGAAACAGGGTCGCAGGCAAGCGCGGCACGATAGGCTTCAGCCAGGGTGTTACCCTCGGCAACGCCGCAAGGGTTCGCGTGTTTGATGATGGCGATGGCGGCAACGCGCGCGGGGTCGAACTCGGCAACGCATTCAAACGCGGCATCGGCATCATTGAGGTTGTTATAGGAGAGCGCCTTGCCCTGCACCTGCCTTGCGCTGGCAACGCCGATGCGCGGCGCAGAAGGCGTGAAGGCAAGGCTGGCGCTTTGATGCGGGTTTTCACCATACCGCAGCGGCATTTCATGCGTTATGCCCGCAAGTTTCGGCCCATCCCGCGTTTCGTCCAGAAACCAGCGTGACACCGCATCATCATAAGCAGCGGTATGCGTGAAGGCTTTTGCGGCCAAAGCCTTTCTGAAAACGAGCCGGGTTCCCCCCCCCTCCGCCTCAAGCTCGGCAAGAAAGGCCGGGTAATCCGCCGGATCAACGAGAACGCAGACGCCATCATGGTTCTTGGCCGCCGAACGCAGCATGGCCGGGCCGCCAATATCGATATTCTCGATGATGGTGTCAAAATCGGCGCCCCGCGCCAAGGTTTCGCGGAAGGGATAGAGATTGCCAACCAGCAGATCGATCGGCGCAATGCCATGCGCAAGCAAAGCAGCCTGATGCGCCGGGTTGTCGCGCATGGCAAGAAGCCCGCCATGCACCCTGGGATGCAGGGTTTTCACCCGCCCGTCCATCATTTCAGGAAAACCCGTGACATCGGAGATATCGAGCACCGGCAACCCCAGCGCGACAAGCGCGCTGCGTGTTCCACCGGTTGAAATCAACGCGACGCCGCGTGCGTGCAAAGCCTCTGCCAAAGGGGCGATACCGGTTTTGTCGAAAACGGAAATCAGGGCACGCGCAACTGGGCGGCGATTATTCGGCATGACGGCTCTTTCGTTCACAGCATGGCTGTGTGCTTGCAGCCTTCATGGCGTTTTCGTCAAGCAGGAGTTTTGCGCAATTCCCTGTTTCGTCACACATCGCCCGAAGTGCTCAGGTACATCTGATACCAAAGGCCCTGGATGCTGACGCATGGGGCCTTTGAAGACCCTGAATTTATCAAATGCAGTCAATGGCTTGATAAATTCAGGACGGAATACCAAAGAGTCATTGTTAATGACCTTTGGTATGAACGGTTCGGGATGTTCTCGTTGCCGCTCGCGGCTTCAAATGAAGATGCTGGCCGCATCAGGAACGTCAGCGGCGCTTCATAAATACCGCAAAGCCTCGGCGATATCTGCCTCAACCACCTCGGCCATCGGCTTTTTCACCTTTGCGGCCTGCGTGGCTTCGCCCGCGCGCATCACGAGAAGGATGGTCTCAAGGCCGGGGCAGGCGATATCGCCGCAATCGATCTCCGAAATCGTCAGCGTCACGGGCGGATCATGGCCCAGGATCGCTTCAGCCCAGGCGCGGATGCGGGCTTTGACGGCATCATCCGGTTTTGCGCGCGCGCGGAAGAAGCCGAACAGCGCCATCAGTCAAACCGGGAGATCAAGAAGGCCCGACGCGCCGCTTTCCGCGCCAAAAGCCAGAGCCTTGCCATCATCGCTCCAGCCCAAAGCGGAAATCGCCGCGCCATCGCCCCCCGCGCGCACCAGAAGTTCGGCATTATCGGTGAGGCGCACCAGCATGACCCAGCCATCCTCATAGCCGATCGCGAGAACCAGCGCCTTGGGGTGAAACGCCACCTGCGTCACCTTTGCCGGGCGCACGCCGCATTCGCGCGGGGCCTTGCCCATCGGCCCATCCTTGGCGAAGGGCCAGATGATCGCAGCCTCAGCGCCGCTGGTGGCGAACCACAACCCGTCATGAGACCATGAAAACGAACGGATTTTGCCGGGGTAGCCCGACATTCGCATATGCCCCTTATCCGTGAGCCGCCAGCCATGAAGCTGGTTTTCCTGCATGGAGGTGACGACAAACCGCCCATCGGGCGACCATGCAATATCGATATGCGCGCCCTTCCAGAGGAGTTTTTCCGGCTCGGCGGCGAGATTGGGAAACCAGAGGCTCGCGCCATCGACATGCGCGATGCCGAGGCGGAACCCCTTGGGGGCAAAAACCAGACCCTGACAGGAGGAGAGGAGGGGAAGGGTTTTGATGCTGCCCTTGCCATCGCGCATAAACGCCGCTTTCCCCGCGCTCCAGGCGGTTGCGCCATCCGGCCCCAGGGCGAGGGCGTTGATCCACTGGCCCTTTTGCTCTGCGATCAGGGTTGGCGTGCCATCCGCGCGGGTTTCAAACACCCGCCCGTCATCCCCGCCGGTGAGGATGCGGCTTTGGTCACTCTTGGCGATAAGAATGCCGTCCTTGTGCGGGCGCAAGGCGGGTTTGCTACGCCCGATCTGGATGCCGCCATCGGCCAGAACGAAAAACGGCTCGCCGCCGAAAAACCCGCTCAAGAGCACATGCGCGTCAAAATGCAGGCTGGTGACGCGCTCGACAAGGCTTTGCGGCTTATTGAGAACCGTGCCCGTCACGCGGCGCATCCCATGAAGCCCGCCCTTAGGGCCGCTTTATCAAGCTTGCGGCCGATAAAAACGATTTTCGAGGTGCGGGCCTCCCCCGCCTTCCAGTCGCGCTGCAAATCGCCATCGAGGATCATGTGAACGCCCTGAAACACGAAGCGCTTCGGCTCCTTCTTGAAGGCAAGAATGCCCTTGGAGCGCAGGATATTCGGCCCTTCATTCTGCACGAGGTCATTGATCCAGGGCATGAATTTATCGGGGTCCATCTCGCCCTTGTGCTCGAACGCGACCGAGGTGATTTCCGCGTCATGGATAGGGGCAGGGCTATGCTCATGCCCATGATCGTGCTCATGATGGTGGCTTTCATGCGCGCAACCCGGCCCGCAGTCATGGTCATGCGCGTGATGGTGGTGGTGATGCCCGCCTTTCAAGAAATCCGGCTCGATTTCAAGAATACGGTCGAGCTCGAACGCGCCGCGATCGAGCACCTGATCGAGCGCGATGGCGCAGTTTTGCGTTTTATGCAGCGTCGCGTAAGGGTTGATGCCGCGAATGCGCGCCTCCACCGCCTGCAATTCGGCGGGGCTGACAAGATCGGTCTTGTTGAGCAGGATGACATCGGCGAAGGCGATCTGGTTTTTTGCTTCCGGTGCGTCTTTCAGGCGGGCCGAGAGCCATTTGGCATCTGCTACCGTCACCACCGCGTCGAGCCGGGCTTTGGCACCGACATCCTGATCGACGAAAAAGGTCTGCGCCACGGGGGCGGGGTCGGCAAGCCCGGTGGTTTCGACGATGATGGCGTCAAACCGGCCCTTGCGCTTCATCAGCGTTTCGATGATGCGGATGAGGTCGCCGCGCACGGTGCAGCAGATGCAGCCATTGTTCATCTCGAAGGCTTCTTCATCCGCGCCGACAACCAGCTCGTTATCAATGCCGATTTCGCCGAATTCATTGACGATCACCGCGTATTTCCTGCCATGCGGCTCGGAGAGGATGCGGTTCAGCAGCGTGGTTTTACCCGCGCCAAGATAGCCGGTGAGAACAGTGACGGGGATTTTCTCGCTCATGGCATGCCTCATGTGTTCGACCTTGTTCTGGCGCTTGCGCCAGCCAAATTCAAGCCCCTGCCGGGCGGCTTAATCCTTCAGCGCCTCCAGCAGCACCGTCATAGTGTTGCGCATCATGCTGATATAGGTCGCGGCGGGGCCTTTTTCATCCGAGAGCGCGTCGGAATAAAGCGTGCCGCCCAGTTTCGCGCCGGTTTGTTTGGCAAGCTCCGCGCCGATGCGCGGATCAGCGAAGGTTTCGATAAAAACAGCACGCGCCTTTTTCTCCCGCACGATGCGGATAACGCGGGCGATATCCTTTGCGGAAGGCTCGCTCTCGGTTGATAATCCCTGCACGCTCTCAAGCCTGAAGCCGTAATCGCGCGCGAAATAGCCCAAGGCATCATGATTGGTGACGATGATGCGCTTTTCCGGCGGAATTGTGCTGAAGGCGGCTTTCAAATCCGCGTCCAGCGTGCCGAGCGCGTTGATATAGGCTTCCGCGCGGCTCTGGTAGAGGCTGGCATTCGCCGCATCTGCCGCGATCAGGCCATCACGGATATTGGCGGCATAAAGCTTCGCCGCGCTGACGGATTGCCAGGCATGCGGATCAAGCCGCCCGTGATCATGGCCGTGCCCGTGTTCGCTGCCGGATGTGAGCGGCTTGACGCCCGTGCTCGCGGTGATGACGCGCGCTTTGGTGCCGGAGGAGGCGATGAGGCGCGGCATGAAGCCTTCAAACCCCAGCCCGTTGATGAGAATGAGATCCGCATTCTTCAGCGCCTTCGCATCATTCGGGGTGGGGGCATAGACATGCGCATCGGCATTCGGGCCGACAAGCGCGGTGACGATGGCGCGATCCCCCGCGATTTCACGCGCCATATCCGCGAGAATGGAGAACGAGGCGACGACGGAAAGCGGCTTCCGCGCCTGCGCGAAAACGGGCGTGGCGAACATTGCGCCTGCCAATATCATTGATGTTATAACATTGCGTTTTGAGAGCGAAAGCATGCTTCATCTCCTGTTGTGATTACGCTTCAAGATGGCGTTGTGGCAGAAAACGGCGCAGAAGGCCGAAGGGGGCAAAAACAAGCGAGGCGAGATAAAGCCCGCCTGCCACAAGAATGATCGCCGGGCCGGATGCCAGACCCGCATGGTAGGAGAGCAGCAGCCCGACAAGATTGGCGATAAGCGCAGAGAGAACCGCGATGCCGAGCATCGGCGCGATAGTCTCGCTCCAGAGCCGGGCGATGCCCGCCGGCAGCATCATGATGCCCACCACCAGCAGGGTGCCGAGCGCGTGAAACCCGGCAACAAGGTTGAGCACCACAAGCGCGAGAAAGCCGAGATGGAACAGCGCGCCAAAGCGGCTGATGCCCGCCGCAAAGCCGGGGTCGAGGCATTCCATGACAAGCCCGCGATAGCCGAAGGCGAGGGCAACAAGCGTGAGGCTTGCAACCGAAACGATCAGGAGCAGGGTTGCATCATCGAGCGCGAGGATGGAGCCGAAGAGCAAGGCGAGAACGTCGATCTTGCTCCTGCTCGCGGAAATCAGCGTCACGCCCAAAGCGAGCGAGATGAGGTAGAAGGCCGCGAGCGCCATATCCTCCTTCACCATCGTGAAGCGTGAGACGAGGCCCGAGGCGAGCGCGACGCTGAACCCCGCGATAAGGCCGCCAATCGTCATGAAGCCGAGCGAGAGCCCGCCGATGAAAAAGCCAAGCGCCGCGCCGGGCAGAATCGCATGCGCCATCGCGTCCCCGATCAGGCTCATGCGGCGCAGCATCAGGAAGACGCCGATGGGGGCCGCGCCAAGCGAGAGCGCAACCCCGCCAACCAGCGCGCGGCGCAGGAAGGGAAATTCGATGAAGGGGCTAATCAACGCGTCATAAAGCCAGAGCATTATGCGGCGCGCCTGCATTCGGCGGCATCCCGGTCAAACGCCTCGGACATGGCGCGCGCGCGATCAAGGTTCGGCTGGTTCAGCACCGCGCTGCTTGCGCCCCAGGCGATGGGCTCACGCGCGATGAGCAGGCTTTGCGGCATATGCTGGCGCACGATTTCAAGGTCGTGGAGCACGATGAGGATGGTGCGCCCCTCCTTGTGCCAGCGCGCGATGATGGCGAGAAGATCGGCAATCGTGCCGGAATCAATCGCGGAAAACGGCTCGTCGAGCAAGAGAAGCGGTGCGTCCTGCACCATCAGCCGTGCAAAGAGGAGGCGCTGCATCTGCCCGCCCGAAAGCGTGCGGATGGGCCGCGCTTCAAACCCCGTCAGCCCCACGGCGTTGATCGCCTCATGCGCGCGCTGGCGATCCTGCTTGCCGATGCGCCCGAACATGCCGCTTTTGCCGCAAAGCCCGGTGAGCGCGAGGTCCATCACGTTCACCGGAAAATCGCGCGTCAGATCGCCGATCTGCGGCATATAGGCGAGGCGGGGAAAGCTGTTCTCGATCCGCCCGCCAAGCGGCGCGATGCGCCCGGCAATGCCCTTGAGAAGCGTCGATTTACCGCCGCCATTCGGGCCGATAATGGCGAGAAGCGCGCCGTCCTCGATCCGCCCGTCAAGGTGATGGACAGCAGGGTGCCTGTCATAGCCCAACGTGAGGTCGTGGAGAGCGAGATGCGCGCTCATGCGATGGCCCAAAAGGTTGCAAGCCAGAGCGCGAGGATGAGGGGGAGGATCATGAGAAGCCGCTGAAGCCCCGACAGCGCGATGAGGTTGATGCGCGGCGCATGTGTAGCCGGGGCATGATCATGAGGGTGGTCGTGATCATGGTGATGGTCGTGGCCATGATGATCATGCGCGCTGTGGGAGGGGTGATTGGCCATAAAAAAATGTTATACTATAACATTTCTGCCCTCGCAAGCGCGAAGAACTTATGCCCCTATTCGTAAAACGGCTCGACCGCGATGGCGCCCTTGACGAATTTTGCCGTGAGATAAAGCCCGCCAAGAAGGCAGAGCGCAACCAAGGCCAAAGTCACCTCGCTGCCCCAGCCCATCAACCCGCCCATGGCCCAGCCGAGCGCGAGGGCGGCGGCGATGATCTCGGTGCCCACCAATATCCCGGCGCAGATGACGGCGATGGCGTTGGAGCGGTTGAAGCGTTTTTCAGCCATGGGGGTCTCTTTTTCCGGTTCGGATATTGGACAATGACTCTTACCCCAATCTTTGGTCTGATGCAATTTGAAGACGGCAACGGTAAGGCTTTCGACTTACACAATATCCGGCGTGCACCACCCGAGATGTTGGCCGGAATCCACCGCGATCATCTGCCCGGTGACGTGGCGGGCATGCGCAAGATAAAGCGCCGCTTCGGCGATGGCCTCCGGCGCGACGACCTCACCAAGCAGGGTGCCGCGCGCTTCGGCTTCAAACCCGGCCATGCCGTCATGGATATTCGGCAAGGTCGGGCCGGGGCCGACGCCATTGACGCGGATGCGCGGCGCAAGCGCCTGCGCCAGCGTTTTCGTTGCGGTGTAAAGCGCGGATTTTGCCAGAGTATAGCTGAAAAATTGCGGGTTCGGCCGCAGCACGCGCTGATCGATGATGTTGATGACCGCGCCCCTCTCACCCCCCGGCAAGGCTTTGGCGAAGAGCGCGGCGAGCAGAACCGGCGCTTGCAGATTGACTGCGAGATTGGTGGAAAACGCGGCAGGGTCGAGGCTCTCGACGCTGTCCTGATGAAAGAGCGAGGCGTTGTTGATGAGAAGGTCTGGCGGGCCGAAGGGCTGGCACGCCGCCTCATAAAGCGCGGGCAGGCTGGAGAGCACGGCAAGATCACCGCTGATGACAGCAGCTTTCGCGCCCGTGGCCGCAAGCCTGGCTTGAAGCGCCTCCGCCTCAGCCATGGAGTGGCGAGCATGAAGAACAAGGCAGTAGCCAGCCCCCGCCAGCGCCTGCGCCATGACGGCGCCCAGCCGCTTTGCCGCGCCCGTGACGAGCGCAACCTTGCGGGGAGAGAGTGCGGCGCGGCTCATGATTTTTTCGCCCTTTCGATCAGGCGCCGCTCGATATCCTTGGCGATGCGCAGCCAGCGATAAAAGGCGTAATTCATCGCGGTGATGAAGCCATAACGCCCGCGCAGGATATGGCGGCGGATGAGATAGGCTTTCAGAAAGGCTGCCGGAAATTCAAGGAAGAGGCGCCAGAGCGGCATCGTCTTGCCGCGCGCAGCAAGATCCATCACCTGCTGATCGGAATAGGCGTTGAGCTTCACCAGTTGATCGCCGATCGAGCGCACGGAAAAATGGTGGATCATGCCGCTCAGCCGCAAAACCCGCGCGCCCGCATGCAAATCCACCCTGTCATGCACGGGAGAGGGCGAATATTGCCCCTTCAAACGGTTGTAAAGCCGCACGGGCGCGAGCGCATAGGCGAAGGGGTGCGGCGCGGCCTCACCGGGAAACACCTCCGCGATGCGGATTTCATACCCATCTGCCAAAGGAGGGCCGGCGGCGAAAAGCGCGCGGATTTCATCTGAAAGCGCTGGCGGCACCCATTCATCCGCGTCGATATTCAGCAGCCACTCATGGCGGCATTGCGCTTCGGCGAAGCGCTTTTGCAGGCCATAACCCTGCCAGTCATGGTGGAACACGCGCGCGCCGAAAGCTTCCGCCAGCGCTTGCGTTCCATCCACCGAGCCGGAATCCACCACCACGATATCCTCGCTCAGGCCGCGCAGGGCATCGAGCACGCGGGGCAAACGATCCGCTTCGTTTTTGGTGATGATGAAGATCGAAAGCGGAATCATGGCAGGCCATTTTGCAGCTTGAAGAGAGAAAATCGCGTGAAAGGGTCTTTTTCGAGCGCCTTTTCGGCAATGCCATGCCCATGATGCAGAAGACAAGAGGCGATGCGCAAGGGGGCCGGAATAGAGGAACAAGCCCGCCCCTTTGTGGATAAGCTGCTTGAAAATATAGTTTATCATCTTGTTAATGTTAATGCAGTCCTTGTGGCTTTAATCAAATGTTGTCTCTCTTTTTATGGTTTTGTTTTTCTTGATGAAGCGCTGTGTTAATCCTGATGAATGATGAACGGCAGAAATTGCCGGATATGATTTTTTTCAGGAGGGCGATATGCGCTTTGATCTCAAATCAACGCTGATTTTTGTCGCAATACTCAATGCTGCTTTCTATGCAAAAAATGGATACGCAGCTGATCTTCCCAATCGTGGCGCTTATTCAACGCCGGTTTTGACGAATGGCGGCTATGGCGCGAACTGGACCGGGTTTTATGCCGGTGGCCATCTTGGCTATGGGTTCGGCAAGGCCAATAACGCGGATATTTCCGGTTTTCTGGGTGGGGTTCAGGGCGGTTTCAATTATCAGATTGATCGCGCGGTGCTCGGACTTGAGGCGGATGTCAGCTATTCCGGCATCGATTACCGTGGCTTTACGGACACATTCCGCCAGAAATGGCTGATGTCCGGTCGCGCCCGGCTTGGCTACAGCATCGACCGTTTCATGCCCTATGTGACCGCCGGTGTCGCCTATTCCACGGCGACAATGAAGGCGGCGGGCGGCAAATCCGACAACAGCCATCTTGGTTTCGTGATGGGCCTGGGCGCGGAAGCGCTGCTGACAGACCATATAACGGCCCGCGTGGAGTATCTCCATTACCGCTTTGGCTCTGAAACCTATGCCATTCCGCTTGCAACCCGCAATACGGAAATCACCACAAATGCCTTGCGTTTCGGCGTGAATTACAAGTTCTGAACCCGTTTTCGAGGTGGTTCGCCTCAATCAAGGCGAAGATATGGCTGAAGCTGCCACGAAAAGAACAGACGCTTTTTCTAGGAAAGCGATGTGCGGGGTTGGGCCTTGTCCGATCTCATTGTCTCGAACTGGCCGGAACGATCCGGCCCCGGGCCGTGGAGGAGCATCCGCCGCCTGTTTTACGTTACCTGAGGAGTTGATATGATGAAGATGAAATTGATGACGGGCCTTGCCGTCGCGCTGATGAGCACGGCTGCGATGGCGGCGGATCTGCCGCGCAGAACAGACCCCGTCGCGCCGGTCATGCGCGCGATGCCGACCTTTACCTGGACAGGGTTTTACGCCGGTGTGAACGCGGGCTATGGCTTTGGTTCCTTCACCGGTTCGGCTGGAAACAGCTTCAAAGACCCGGGCGGTTTTGTCGGCGGCGGCCAGCTTGGCTATAATTATCAGGTTGGCAGCATGGTCTATGGCCTTGAAGCCGATCTCGACTACACCGACCTCAAGGGCAGGTCGAATGCCGCTGCCTTTGCTGGTGGCAAGGACAGGGTGAATTACATCGGCACCATGCGCGGTCGTCTTGGCTACGCGGTTGACCGCTTCCTGCCTTATGTCACCGGCGGTTTCGCCTATGGTGGCAGCAAGATCACCGTTCCGGGCGTTGGCAGCTCCAACCCGGTCAATACCGGATATGCGCTTGGTGCAGGCGTTGAATATGCCCTCACCAATACTGTAACGGCGCGTGTTGAAGGCCTTTACGTTGACCTGATGGACAAGAAGGTTCTGGGCGACACGGCCAAGAACGGTGCTGAACTCGGTATCGTCCGCGCCGGTTTGAACGTCAAGTTCTGATCTCCCTGACCTCGACTTTGAATGATGAAGGCCCGGCGCAAGCCGGGCCTTTTTTATGCGGCTGAGAAGCCCATTTTTAGGCAAAACCGGTGTTTTGCTGCGTTGCAGCGTGAAAATACTCTGCCCGTTTGCCAATTCGCCTTTTGACTCATCTTCCCAAGGAGGCTATGGCCGCTAGGTGACAGGTCATCATCCAAAAGTCGGCAATGGCTGTTTTCATGCAATTGCCGATGTCATGGTGAAACCGTGATCAACCATCGATGCGATCAACCAAGAAAGGGCCGATAGAATGGCCCTGCCGGAGGGAAGAGACATGATAAAGACACGCTGGGCCGCTGCTGCGGCCATCTCGGCACTGATGATCGGGGCAGCCTCTGCCCAGCAGCCGATCAAGATCGGCCTGAGCGGCCCTTTTACCGGTGGTTCGGCGGCCATGGGCGTTTCGATGCGCGATGGCGTCAAGCTTGCGGCACAGGAAATCAACAAGGCCGGCGGGGTTCTGGGACGCCCGATCCTGCTCGTCGAGCGCGATGACGAGGCCAAGAACGAGCTCGGCGTGCAGATCGCGCAGGAATTGATCAACAAGGAACAGGTTGTCGCCACCGTCGGCTATATCAATACCGGTGTCGCGCTGGCTTCGCAGCGTTTCTATCAGGAAGCGGAAATCCCGGTGATGAACAATGTCGCGACCGGAACATTGGTGACGCGGCAATTCGCAGGCCCCGAACACAAGGCGAATTACATTTTCCGCAATTCCGCCAATGACACCATCCAGAGCGCGATGATCGCCGATGCGGTGAAGAAGGCCGGTTACACCAAGCCCGCCATCATCGCCGATTCCACCAATTACGGCCAGCTTGGCCGCGCCGACCTTGAAAAGGCGCTGGGCGAACGTGGCCTCAAGCCCGTCGCGGTGGAAAAATTCAACATCGGCGACACCGACATGACGGCGCAGGCCCTGCGCGCCAAGGATGCGGGCGCGGATGTGGTTCTCACCTATGCCATCGGGCCGGAGCTCGCGCAGACGGTCAATGCCGTTGTCAAGCTGGGCTGGAAAGTCCCGGTCATGGGCTCCTGGACGCTCTCCATGGCAAGCTTCATCGATTCGGCTGGCGCGAACGGCGAAGGCGTGATGATGCCGCAAACCTTCATCCAGCTGCCGACGACGCCGAAGCGCAAGGCCTTCATCGAAGCCTATCAGACGACCTACAAGGTTGATCGTATCCCCTCGCCGGTTTCTGCCGCGCAGGGCTATGATTCGATGCTGCTCCTTGCGGCCGCGATCAACCAGGCGAAATCGACCGACGGGCCGAAAATCCGCGCCGCGCTTGAAAATCTCACAACGAAGATCGAGGGCGTCGTCACCACCTATGACAAGCCCTTCAGCGCCACCGACCATGAAGCCATCACCGCCAATATCCCCGTTCTTGGCACGGTGAAGGGTGGCCGCGTCATCCCTGCAAACCCGGCGGATCTTGAAGGCGATGGCGCCTTGCGCGTGAAGCCGAAATCGTAAGCACGGCTTTGATCGAGCATTCCCCCCGCGTGAGCGGGGGGATCATTTTTCCATAAAGTCCGGTTTTTCTCGGCCGTGGTTCGGGGCGCCTTGTCATGCAAAATTTTCTGCAAATTCTGGTCTCCGGCATTTCTGTCGGCATGATTTATGGCGTCATCGCCTTTGGCTATCAGTTGACCTTCGCCACCTCGAAAACGTTGAATTTCGGGCAGGGTGAAGCCCTGACGCTCGGGGCCCTCGTCGGGTTTTCCACTGTCGGGTTTCTGGCCGGTCTCTCGCTCGGGCCAGCCGCTGCTTATATCATCGCGCTTCCCATCGTTTTTGCCTTCGGCCTTGCGCAAGGCTCGGTGGTGGAATGGCTTGGCGTTCGCCAGGCGATGAAGACCAAATCCGAAGCGGGCTGGATCATGGCGACCATCGCGCTTGGTATTATCTTCAAGAACCTCGCTGAAAACATCTGGGGCAAGGACCCGCTGAAATTCCCTTCACCACTGAGCGAAAATCCTTTGACGATTGGCGGCGTGAATATCCGCCCCATGGAAATCGCCATCGTGCTTGGCGCGCTCGCCATGATGCTGGCGGTGGAGGCGTTCAACCGCCGCTCGATTTACGGCAAAGCCGTGGTCGCGACCGCGAATGACCGGGATGCGGCGGGCCTCATGGGCATCAACACGCCGCTCGTCATCACCTTTTCCTACGCGCTCTCCTCGCTCAGCGCCGCCTTGGCGGGGGTGCTTGTTGCGCCGATCACGCTGACGGGGGCGAATATGGGCGCGGCCTTGGGCCTCAAGGCTTTTGCGGTTGCGATTATCGGCGGGCTTTCCAGCGGTTTTGGCGTCGTGGTCGGCGGTTTGATCCTCGGCATCACCGAGAGCCTCACCGGGTTTTATTTCGAGACGGGCTACAAGGATGTGCCCGGATTGATCCTGCTGCTGCTGGTTCTCTCGTTCAAACCCGCCGGATTGTTCGGCAAACCCGCGATCAAGAAGGTTTGAGTGCGATGAAAGCGTCTTTTTCCGCCCTTGGCGTTCTTTTGCTTGCGGTTTTGCCGTTTGCGATCACCTCCTCCTATTATCTGCCGCTCATCACCACCATCATCATCTATTCGATCCTCATTCTGGGGCTGGATATCGTCTTCGGCTATACGGGTGAGGTTTCGATCGGCCATGCCGCGCTTTTCGGCGTTGGGGCTTATACCGCGGGCCTGATGTCGATGCATTTCGGGCTCGGCTTCTGGTGGGCGCTGCCCTTCGCCATTATCATCACCGCCTTGTTCGGCGCGCTTCTCGCTCTGCCTGCGCTGAAGGTGACGGGGCCTTATCTTGCCATGGTGACCTTGGCCTTTGGCACCATCGTCATCACGCTTATCAATGAAATGACCGATCTTGGCCCCTATCTTGGCCATTTGAACCTCACCAATGGCCCGCTCGGCATCGAGCTGCGCACGCCGGTTTTCATCGATGTGCGCGATTATATCGACATTTCACTCAAGCGCATGAAGGAGGTGGAATATTACTATATCTCCGCCATCGCGCTGGTTCTGACGGTTCTCATCATCAATCGCGTCATCGCCTCGCATTATGGGCGGGCGTTTGAAGCCTTGCGCGACAGCCCGATTGCGTCCGATTGCATGGGCGTCAATGTCTACAAGCACAAGGTTCTCGCCTTCGTCATCAGCGCCGGTTTTGCCGGGCTTGCGGGCGTGCTTTACGCTTATTTCCGGCAATATATCGCGCCGGAAGCCTTCGGGTTCTACCAGTCGATCGAATTTTTGCTGGCGGTGGCGATGGGCGGGCGTAAATCGCGGCTCGGACCGATCATCGGCGCGGCGATCATCGTTTTCCTGCCGAATATCCTCTCCGATCTTGAGCTTTTCCGTTATGTCGCGGCGGGCATTGCTGGTGTAGCGGTGATTGCCGGGTTCTTCGCCTGGCGGCGCAAGCCGGAAAACGCGGTCTCCATCGGCATTGCGGTGGCGCTCTGCGTGGCGCTTTTCGCCTTCTCGCTCGTGCTCCAGCGCATCGTTGATTACAAATTGACGATTTATGGCCTCATGATCCTGTTCGTCGTCTATTATCTGCCGGATGGCATCATGGGTTTCGTGCGGCAGGTTCTGGGGCGCGTTGCGCCTTCCCTCGCCTCGCACCACCCGGTGATCACGGCGCAGGCGGACCTCTCGAAGGTCTGGGGCGCGGGGGATGCAGGCGTGCAAGGCCGCACCTTGCTCGATGTTGAGAAAATCCTCATGCAGTTCGGCGGCCTCAAAGCATTGAACGCGGTCGATCTTGCGGTCAAATCCGGCACCATCCATGGCTTGATCGGCCCGAATGGCTCGGGCAAAAGCACCATGATGAATGTGCTGACCGGTATTTACGTGCCAACGGGCGGGGATATCCGCTTTGACGGGCAGAGCCTCGTTGGCCAGAAATCGCCGGATATCGCGGATAAGGGCATCGCCCGCACCTTCCAGAACGTCCAGCTTTTCAGCGAATTGACATTGATCGAGAACGTGATGGTGGGGCTTCATCACACCTATTCGAGCGGGTTTTTCTCGGTCGCGCTCGGCACGCCGAAAGCGCGGATGGAGGAGAAATCCGCCCGCGAGCGCGCGATGAGCATCCTGCAATTCGTGGGGCTTGACGCTCTGGCGAATGAAGAGGCGCGCAACCTGCCCTATGGCAAGATGCGGCTTCTCGAAATCGGCCGCGCCATGGCGCTTGACCCGAAACTGCTGCTGCTCGATGAGCCTGCGGCGGGCCTCACCGCGCCCGATATCAAGGAGCTGATCGAGATCATCCGCAAGATCAAGGCGCATGGCATCACGGTTATCCTCATCGAGCACCATATGGATGTGGTGATGAGCATTTGCGACACCGTGACGGTGCTGGATTTCGGCCAGAAGATCGCCGAGGGCCAGCCCGCCGATGTGCAGGCCAACCCGCGCGTGATCGAGGCCTATCTTGGGGGCAGCGCCGCTGCGGCGCATTGAGGAGATAACCCATGCTTCACATCAATGCGCTGGTTGCGGGCTATGGCAAGGTCAAGGTTCTGCAGGAAATCACCATCCATGTGCCCAAGGGCCAGCTTGTCACGCTGATCGGCTCGAATGGCGCGGGTAAAACCACGACGCTTCGCGCCATTTCCGGCATGATCAAGCCGGAATCAGGCGAAATTCGGCTCAACGGGCAGAACATCACCGGCATGGCGGCGCATGAGATCACGCGCCTCGGCATGGCGCATTCACCGGAGGGACGGCGGGTTTTCCCGGCCCTGAGCGTCACGGATAACCTCTTGCTCGGTGCCTTTCCCCGCCTCACCGGCTCGCGGCCCAAGGGCGATGTCGATCGCGACATGGGCCGCATGTTCGAGCTTTTCCCCCGCCTCAAGGAGCGGCGCGAGCAGCTTGCCGGCACGCTTTCAGGCGGTGAGCAGCAGATGCTCGCCATGGCGCGGGCCTTGATGCTGAACCCGGATGTGCTGTTGCTCGACGAGCCTTCCATGGGTCTCGCGCCACGCCTCGTCGAAGAGGTTTTTGCCACCATTGCCCGCCTCAAGGAGGCGAAAACCACGATGTTGCTCGTCGAGCAATTCGCAGCGGCGGCGCTCGATGTTGCGGATTTCGGCTATGTTCTCGAAAACGGGCGGCTTTCCGGCTCCGGCCCGGCAGCGCAGCTTAAAAACGACCCTGCCGTACGCGCGGCCTATCTTGGAGCAGCGCATTAGAGCGTTTTCCGATCAAGTGGTTGCCGGTTGATCGAAGAAAATGCGATAAAAACAAGAAGATAGAGCACGGTTTTGATTCCATCAAAACCAAACGTGCTCTGGCAGGCTGCAGAAAAACGCTGAGGCTGTCATTGCGAGGAGCGGAGCGACGTGGCAATCCAGATAAAATTCCGCCGCTGTCCGCAGAGTTGGCAAAAAAGCGGAAGCAAAACGCGAAAGAAAGTCTGGATTGCTTCCCGCCACGCTTCGCTCGCGGTCGCAATGACGGGGACAGGAACCGTCTTTTTCAACAGCCTGCAGAAGCATTTTGTGATTAAAGCCTGTCCCTGCGAAGGCGAGGATGGAAGCCGATTAATCACTGAAAATGCGATAAAACAAGAAGATAGAGCGTGTTTTTGATCCCATCAAACCAAAAACGCTCTAGCGCCAATGGCTTGATCAATTCAGGGCCGAATATCAAAAAGTCATTGTCAATGACCTTTGGTATAACTCCCTTCCATGCAGCCCTGCATCACCATGGAACTCGCGCGCGAGATCAGGCTTGCGAAAGCCAGACCCGTTTTGTAGGCAGGGATATGTTTCCTTTCAAAATCTGAGAAAAGCCATGGCCTCGTTCAATCTCCTCCTTCTCCCCGGTGACGGGATCGGCCCCGAGGTGATGAAGGAGGCGGCCCGCGTTGCCGCCTGCCTTGGCGAGATCGGCCTTGCGACGTTTGAAACCGAAACCGCGCCTGTGGGCGGCGCTGCCTATGATGCCCATGGCAAGGCCGTGAGCGAGGAGGCGATGGGCCTTGCCCATGCGGCGGATGCCGTGCTCTTCGGCGCGGTCGGCGGGCCGAAATGGGCGAATGTGCCTTATGATATGCGCCCCGAAGCCGGGCTTTTGCGCCTGAGGAAGGATCTGGGGCTGTTCGCCAATCTGCGCCCCGCCGTCTGCTACCCTGCCCTTGCCGATGCCTCCTCCCTCAAGCGCGAGATCATCGAGGGGCTTGATATCATGATCGTGCGGGAATTGACCGGCGGGGTCTATTTCGGCGAGCCGAAGGAAATCGTCACGCTGGAAAACGGCGAGAAACGCGCGGTCGATACGCAGGTTTACACCACGCACGAGATCGAGCGCATCGCCCGCGTGGCGTTTGATCTTGCGAAGGTGCGGCGCAACAAGGTGACCTCCAGCGAAAAGCACAATGTCATGCGCTCCGGCGTGCTCTGGAAAGAGGTGGTGAGCCGTGTTGGCCGGGAGGAATACCCGGATGTCGCGCTCGACCATCACCTCGCCGATGCCTGCGGCATGCAGCTCGTGCGCTGGCCGAAGCAATATGACGTGATCGTCTGTGACAATCTCTTCGGGGATATGCTCTCCGATGTCGCGGCGATGCTGACGGGGTCACTCGGCATGCTGCCCTCCGCCTCGCTTGGCGCGCCGGATGCAAAAACCGGCAAGCGCAAGTCGCTTTATGAGCCGGTGCATGGCTCCGCCCCCGATATCGCGGGCAAAAGCCTCGCGAACCCCATCGCCATGATCAGCTCCTTCGGCATGGCCCTGCGCTATTCGCTGGGCCTCACGCAAGCCGCAGACCTCATCGAAAACGCCATCGCCGATGTGCTGGCGGGCGGCACGAGAACGCGCGATATCGCCGCGCCGAACGCCAATGCCGTCGCGACCGGCGAGATGGGCGACGCGATCATCGGCGCCATCCGGCGGCTGGCGTGATGCCGCAGGGGCAATACCTCCCCGATAGTCGCTATGCCTATCTGCGCCTTGCGCTTGCCCTGCTGATCTCGACGGTAGCCGGGGCGGGCATGTGGGCCATTATCGTGGTTCTGCCCGCCGTTCAGGCAGAATTCGCGATCGGGCGGGCCGAGGCCTCCATGCCCTACACCGTGATGATGTTCGGCTTTGCCTTCGGCACCATCGTTCTGGGGCGCATGGCGGACAGAACCGGCATCGTCGTGCCGGTTCTCATCGCCGGGTCCTGCCTTGGCGCGGGTTTCATCCTCGCCGGGCTTGCTCCCAATCTCTACATGTTTGCTGCCGCCCATGCGCTGCTGATCGGGGTGGGTGCGGGCACCGGTTTCGCGCCGATGATGGCGGATATCTCGCATTGGTTCGTCAAACGGCGCGGCCTTGCCGTGGTGGTGGTGGCGTCGGGCAATTACCTCGCGGGAACGCTCTGGCCCCTGGCGATGACGGTCGCCATGCCGCATTTGGGCTGGCGCGGCACCTATATCGGCATTGGTATCATCATCGCGGCCATCATTCTGCCGCTTGCCATTCTGCTGCGCCCGCGCCCCTCCGCCAAGGTGATGGCAGCGGCTGAAGCCGCAACAGAAGAGGCGCGCGCTGATCTTGGCATGAGCCCGAAAACCTTGCAGGTTCTTCTCACCATTGCCGGGTTTTCCTGCTGCGTTGCCATGTCGATGCCGCAGGTTCACATCGTCGCCTATTGCGGCGATCTTGGTTACGGCGTGGCGCGCGGCGCGGAAATGCTCGCGCTGATGCTGGGGCTTGGCATTCTCTCGCGCCTTGGCTCCGGCGTTCTGGCTGATAAAATCGGCGGCACGCCCACGTTGCTGATCGGCTCCCTGATGCAGGGGCTCGCCTTGCTGCTCTACCTCTTTTTTGACGGCCTGACCTCGCTTTACGTGATTTCCGGCATTTTCGGCCTGTTTCAGGGCGGCATCGTGCCGATGTATGCCGTGCTCTGCCGTGAATTCCTGCCCCCAAGAGAAGCCGGAGCGCGCATCGGCATCATCGTTTCCGCGACGATTTTCGGCATGGCCTTTGGCGGCTACGTCTCGGGCCTGATTTACGATGTCACGCAATCCTACCGCTTCGCCTTTCTCAACGGCGTTCTCTGGAACGGGCTCAATATCGCGGTTGTCGGCTGGCTTTATTGGCGGCGGCTTGGAGCATTTTCAAGCGAAGCATGCCCTCGGACTTGATCCGGGGGTGGCACCGGTTCGCGTGAAGAACCGAAGGTCCGCGTCAGCGAAAATGCGATAAAATAAATAGATAAAGCAATGCCCCAACCTGCTTGACGTCAAAGCGAAACCCGTTCACTCCCTCGGGAAAAGGGAGAAACGCCATGCTGAAAACCACTCTTGCCGGTTCCTTGCCAAAGCCGGGCTGGCTCGCGGAAGAGGAAAAACTCTGGGCGGGCTGGAAGCTTGAGGGGCAAACCCTCGAAGACGGCAAGCGCGACGCCACCATTCTCGCCATCAAGCTTCAGGAAGCGGCGGGGCTTGATATCGTGGGCGATGGAGAGCAAGCGCGGGCGCATTTCGTGCATGGCTTTCTCGCCAATCTCGATGGCATCGATTTCGGCAAAAAGACCCTGATGGGCATCAGGAACAACCGCTACACCGCCGAAGTGCCGACCGTGACGGGCAAAATCCGCCGCAACGGCCCGGTTCACCGGCTCGAAGCGCTGGCGGCGCGCGCCAATACCGCGAAAACGCTGAAATTCACCCTGCCCGGCCCCATGACGATCGTCGATACCATCGCCGATGCGCATTATGGCCGCCGCGAGGATCTCGCCTTCGCCTTTGCCGAGGTTCTGAACGAGGAAGCGCTGGAATTGCAAGCCCTTGGCGTCGATGTGGTGCAGTTTGATGAACCCGCCTTCAATGTCTATATGCCGCTTGTTGCGGAATGGGGCATGGCGGCGCTGGAACGCGCGGCGCAAGGCCTCACCTGCACCACGGCGGTGCATATCTGCTATGGCTATGGCATCAAGGCCAATATCGAGTGGAAAGGCACGTTGGGCGCGGAATGGCGGCATTACGAGGAAACCTTCCCCGTCATCGCTGCCTCGAAAATCGATCAGGTCAGCCTTGAATGCGCCAATTCGCGCGTGCCGATGGAATTGATCCGGCTGCTGAAGGGCAAGGATGTGCTGGTCGGTTGCATCGATGTCGCCTCGAACAGGGTGGAAACGCCGGAGGAAGTCGCCGCCACCATCCGCAAGGCCATGGCCTTTGTTGCGCCGGAAAAGCTCTTCCCCTGCACCAATTGCGGCATGGCCCCCATGGCGCGTGAGATCGCCTATGGCAAGCTCACCGCCCTTGCCAAAGGCGCGCGCATCGTCTGTGAGGAGTTGCGCGGATGAACGCCACACAAACCGAAGCGCCGCGCGGCGAATTGACCGTGCGCACCATCGCCATGCCGGCGGACACCAACGCCAATGGCGATATTTTCGGCGGCTGGGTGATGAGCCGGATGGATCAGGCCGGCGGCATTGCCGGGGTCGCGCGCTCGCAAGGCCGCGTTGTCACCGTGGCGGTGGAGGCGATGACCTTCATCCGCCCGGTGAAGGTGGGCGATGTTCTTTGCGTTTATACCGAGATCGAGAAGGTGGGTCGCACCTCGATGCGCATCCATGTCGAAGCCTGGGCGCAGCGCTTCATGACCCCCGCGCGCGAAAAGGTGACGGATGCCACCTTCACCTTCGTGGCAATTGACGAGAGCGGCAAACCCCGCGCCGTGCCCGCCGAGGGGGTGTGAGGCTTTTCAATTGTCCAGAAAGCTCCTGAGCTTCCGGCTCCGGCTCGGGTGCTTCAATTTCCGCAGCGCTTTCGCCTCGATCTGGCGGATTCATTCGCGCGCCCTCATGCGGCTTGCGAATTGGTCAACTTTCCGGCGTCGCGCATCTGCATATAGAGGTTGATCGGGTCGAGATCGAAACCGGTTGGCCAGGTTGGTGCGCCCATCTCGATAAAAACCCGTGCAAACATGACCGGGTCCCTTAATGGTATCACCATCTCACCGGGCTGGCTCAAGAGTGATGATAAATCCCATTCGCCCTCCCATCCGTCTGTGAATCGAAGCCACAGCCGATAATTGGCGAGTGCCCGGATGCGAATGACATCAACCATGGGAAACTCATTCATGCGCAGTCTGGCCCCGAAATCTTGTAGAGTGATTGAAGAGTTATAGCACGATGCCAGTTTTCTTCCAATTCCATGCGCCGTGAAACCGTCCAATCGCGCACCATCCGCGCTGCAGTTGGCGGTAATTCCCCGGATATCACCTCCCCATCCAAGATTCGCACCAAAGCTTTGGCACGACCATATCGCGCATGAAAATGGGGCGGATTATGATCATCCCAATACATCTGGATAACGATGCCGTAGAACATCGCAATCGTTGGCATCGCAAGTTGCCTCAATTATCCAGAAAGCTCCTGAGCTTCCGGCTCCGGCTCGGATGCTTGAGTTTCCGCAGCGCTTTCGCCTCGATCTGGCGGATGCGCTCGCGCGTCACGGAGAATTGCTGGCCCACCTCTTCCAATGTGTGATCCGTGTTCATGCCGATGCCGAAGCGCATGCGCAAAACCCGCTCCTCACGCGGGGTGAGGGAGGCGAGAACCCGCGTCGTGGTTTCGCGCAGGTTGCTCTGAATGGCGGCATCGATGGGGAGAATGGCGTTCTTGTCCTCGATGAAATCCCCAAGATGGCTGTCTTCCTCGTCCCCGATCGGCGTTTCAAGGCTGATCGGCTCCTTGGCGATTTTGAGAACCTTGCGCACCTTTTCAAGCGGCATGGCGAGCTTTTCCGCCAATTCCTCCGGCGTCGGCTCGCGCCCGATCTCGTGCAGCATCTGGCGGCTGGTGCGCACGATCTTGTTGATCGTTTCGATCATATGCACCGGAATGCGGATGGTTCTTGCCTGGTCAGCAATGCTGCGCGTGATCGCCTGCCTGATCCACCAGGTGGCATAGGTTGAGAATTTATACCCCCGGCGATACTCGAATTTGTCCACCGCCTTCATCAGGCCGATATTGCCTTCCTGAATCAAATCAAGGAATTGCAGGCCGCGATTGGTGTATTTCTTGGCAATCGAGATGACGAGGCGGAGGTTTGCCTCCACCATTTCCTTTTTCGCCTGCCGTGCCTCGCGCTCGCCCTTCTGCACGATGAGCACGATCTTGCGGAATTCACCGATCTCAAGCCCGGTTTCGCTCGACAGCGCCTGAATCTCCCCGCGCATATCCTTGATGCGCTCAAGCTCATGCGCGACAAAATCCTTCCAGCCGCGCGTGGTGAATTTCGAAACGCGCAAAATCCATTTCGGATCAAGCTCCGCGCCCTGATAATTCTTCAGAAACTCGGCGCGGTCAATGCCATAGCTCTCGCCAAGCCGGATCAGGCGCAATTCCAGCCCCATCAGGCGCTTGTTGATGTCATAAAGCTGCTCGACCAGCGCATCGATGCGGTTCTGGTTGAGCGAAAGCGATTTCACATCCGCGATAATCTCTTCTTTCAGCTTTTTGTATTTACGCTCCTGCGCCGGGCTGAGCTTGGTGGATTGGAGCTTGTTCTCGATCTCCTGATCCTGCAACCGGCGCAGTTTCTTGTAATTATCCGCCACCCGGCCGAAGGTTTCGAGAACCTTGGGCTTCAGTTCCGCCTCCATGGCGGAGAGGGAAACCCCGCCATCAAACTCGTCATCAAAGGCTTCAGGCTCGGGTTCCGGCGGGCTGACCTCGTCGCCATCCTCGTTGAGAACGCGCGGTTTCGGCGCATCGGAAAAATCATCCACAGGCGCTTCCACTTTGGGCGCGCCCTTGCCATCGGGCCCCGCATAGGTCGCTTCAAGGTCGATCACCTCACGCAGCAGGGTTTTGCCCTGCTCAAGCTCCTCATGCCAGATGATGATGGCCTGAAACGTCAGCGGGCTTTCGCACAGCCCGGCGATCATCGCCTCGCGCCCGGCCTCGATGCGTTTCGCAATCGCGATCTCGCCCTCGCGCGAGAGAAGCTCGACCGAGCCCATCTCGCGCAGATACATCCGCACCGGGTCATCCGTGCGGTCGAGCGGCTCGGAGCTGCGTTCGGATTTGACAATGGCGGTGGCGCGCGGGGCCTGCTCTTCCGGCTCGTCCGGTTCGTCATCCGCCGTCTCGGTGGCGGCTTCGCCCTCTTCGGCCTCGTCATTCTCGATGACATTGACGCCCATTTCGTTGAACATCGCGTAGATGTCCTCGATCTGGTCGGAATTCACCTCTTCTTGCGGGAGCACGGCGTTGATCTGGTCAATCGTGACATAGCCGCGCTTTTTCGCGAGCTTGATCAAGCGCTTGACGGCCTGATCCGAGATGTCGATCGGCGGTGCATCCGGCGCTTCTGCGCCCGCTGCCACGGTCTCGTCTTTTTTGATCGGTTTTGTCGCCATCCGGAACGGTCCTAACGGTTTTGATCAGCCATCCCGCGCGAGATATTGCGGGTCTTGAAGGGTGCATTCTCTTCTTCTGGTTAGCCTGTTCAGGCTTAATGATGTATTATCCAAAAAAAGCTGCGCTGCAGGAAAAGGCATTCCGGCAATGGTTTTCCTGATTCCTCAAAGCCATGCCCTGCAAGGGCAGCCTCATTGCTCTTGCAGCTGCTATCAAATGTCGCTGAAAAGGCTTTCGCGGCGTGCCAGCAAGGCTTTGAGCCGCTCGAACCTGTCTTCGCCCCCATGATCCTCTAAATCGCGGGAAACAGAATCTATTTCGCTATTTAGGAAGGATTGTCGCGCATGCAAGTGGGCCGCCTCGCGCCAGGCGGCAAGGGCATGGGAAAATTCCGCCTGCGGCAAGACCCAGGTTTCAACGCTCGCCGCCGCTTGTTCAACAATCTTCAAGGCATCCCCAAGCCCTTGGTGAAGAATATCAGCATGATAGCTCGTTTTCAGCGCCTCATCCCCCGCCACGCGCCCGGCTTTGGCGGCAAGATCGAGCAAGGCCTTGCGCAATCGCCGTGCGGGAGAAGCTTCGAATAAAAGTTCGGCGAAGGTTTCGGCCTCCGCTTCCATGATGCCGGGGTGGTGAATGGGCGCGAGAACCAGCGCCGCCTCACGCGGCAAGGTCAAACCCGCCGGGCGGAAAAGCGCGTTGCGCTTCAACCCCTCACTCGCAAGCAAGGGCGCAGGCCGCTCGAACCCGCCGGGCCGCCCACGCCCGCGCGGGGCATAAGCCTGCCCGCGCGCCGCCTCACGCGAAGGGGGCGCGAAACGCTGGCGCAGTTTTTCGCGCATCGCCTCACGGTAATGGCGTTTGACATCTTCATCCTTGATTTGCGCAACCGCGATAAAGAGCCGTTTTTCACAATCCGCCCGCTGTTCAGGCGTTTCAAGCGGGGCCTTTTGCACTTCCCGCTCGAAAAGAACCTCAACGAGAGGGCGCGGATTTGCGAGCGCGGCGCGCAAGGCCTCCGCCCCCTGCTGGCGCAGAAGATCATCCGGGTCCTGCCCCTCGGGCAGAAAGGCAAAACGCAAGGTGCGCCCGGCGCCAAGCGCGGGCAGCGCGATATCCACCGCGCGATAGGCCGCCCGGACGCCTGCCTTGTCGCCATCGAAACACAGGATCGGTTCGGGCACGAGCCGCCAGATCATGGCAAGCTGCTCCTCCGTCAGCGCCGTGCCGAGCGGAGCAACGACATGGGAAAGCCCGGCCCGATCCAGCGCGATGGCATCGACATAGCCTTCCACCACGAAGAGCGTTCCGGCCTCATGCGCGGCTTTTCGCGCGCGGTGGAGGTTATAAAGCGTCGCGCCCTTGTGAAACAGCGGCGTTTCCGGCGAGTTGAGGTATTTCGCCTGCACATCTTTCTGCAGGGCGCGCCCGCCAAAGGCGATAACCCGGCCCTTCGCATCCTCGATGGGAAACATCACCCGGTCACGGAACCGGTCATAAGGCACGGCGATATCATCGCCCGCGATCAGCAACCCCGCCTCGATCATCACGTCAGATGAAACCCCGGCATTGGCGAGATGATCGCGCAAGGCGAAGCGCTCGTTGCTGGCATAACCCAGCCCGAACCGCGTGATGACATCGGAAGGCAGGGCGCGGCTCGCAAGGTAAGCACGCGCTTCGCGCCCCTTGGGGCTTTGCAGCAACTCCTGAAAATAGCGCGCCGCGATCTCCATCGCATCGGCCAGCCCGGCGCGTTTTTTCTCGCGGATTTCAAGCTCCGGCGTCGCCTTTGGCAGCCTGACGCCCGCTTCCTCGGCGAGCCTCTCCACCGCCTCACCAAAAGAGAGGCCATCCGTTTCCATCAGGAATGTGAAAATATCGCCATTCCTGCCGGAGGAGAAATCAAACCAGGCCTGTTTCTGGTCATTGACGAAGAACGAGGGCGTGCGCTCGCTGTTGAACGGCGAAAGCCCCTTCCATTCGCGCCCGGCTTTGAGCAATTTGACGCGCCGCCCCACCACCGCCGATGCCGGCAGGCGGGATTTGATATCCTCAAGAATGGAGGGCGGGTAGCGCATGGCATTTTGGATAAAGGATAGGCGAGGAATCGCAAGACGATTGACAGGAGAGATGTGATTGTATATACATTCGGCGTCACTGGCCCATAAGGATAACCTTCGACGATTGATATAATCACCTTTGGGTGTTCAGACATCCAAGGTCGTTCAGGCCCCAATCGTCAGGTTTTGCGATGAAGTCTTTCATGTGGCATGAGGCTAAACGCCTCAAGAATTTACAAAAACACGATGGCATTGACTTCGCTCATGTCGATGTTGTCTTTCAAGATGAGCGAAGCTTCGTTTTACCCTCATTTCGTGAGGGGGAAGAGCGATGGATCATTATTGGATTGATGAATGATCGTATAATCAGCGTCGTTTACACACTTCGAGATGATTATATTCGAATTATTTCAGCAAGGCCCGCCCGAGATCAGGAAAAATTGCTGTGGCTGAAGAACGTATCGAAACACTCTTAGGCAAGGATGCTGAAGGGCGTGCTGTCATCTTGACCGCTGATGGAAAAATCGTCCATCGCGAGGATGAGACTGATTGGGCGCGTGTCGATGCCCTGACCGATGAGGACATCAAGGCCGCGATGGCGGATGACCCGGATTGGGCAGGCTTTGAGGAGATCGACTGGTCAAAGCTCGAGGTGAAGCGCTTCGTGCCCAAGGAGCCGATCTCGATCCGGCTTGATGCCGATATCCTCGCGTTTTTCCGGCAGGACGGCCCCGGCTACCAGAAGCGCATCAACGCGGTTCTGCGCCATTTCATGCGTGAGAAAATGCGCGAGGCCACCAAGCGTGAATAAACCGCGATATCCCCGTTATCCACAGGCTTGCAGAAATGGACGGATGATGTGCCCTGCAAAAACACATCCTCTATCCTTTTGAATATGAATAAAAATACGTCCTCAATCGCCTTATGAGGAAAGCATGGTTTTCACCAAACCGCTGGCTTTGGCGAAGTCCATCTGCCCGGCGAATTTTTCACGCAAAAGCGCGATCACCTTGCCCATATCCTTCATGCTTGCAGCGCCGGTTTCAGCAATCGCGGCGGCAATCGCGGCCTTGGTCGCCTCCTCATCAAGCTGTTTGGGCAGAAAGGACTGGATGGTCGCGATCTCGGCTTCTTCGATCTCCGCGAGTTCGGGCCGGGCATTGGCACAGTAGATCGCGGCTGATTCCTGCCTTTGCTTCACCATTTTCTGCAACAGGGCCAGCAAATCTTCCGGGCTTGCCTGCCCCTTGCCGAGCCCGCGCGCCTCGATATCCTTGTCCTTGATCGCGGCCTGAATGAGCCGCACCGCGCCAAGCCGGGCCTTGTCACCCGCCTTCATCGCGTCCTTGAGGGCGGTCATGATCGTATCGCGCATGATGGTCTCCGTAATGGATGGACATGAGACGCTGAAGAAGCGCCCGAAATGATTGACCTTGGCATCCGGCACGCTTAATCCGGGGCAGCAGCATAAGCCTGTGCCAACATCTTCCATGAGGCAGTGCCATGAGCATGCAAAACCTGCAACCTGAAATGAACGCCCCGGCGCCGGAAGGCTGGGCCGCCTTGCGCCCCACGGCCTTGCTGGTTCTGGCAGATGGCACCATCATCGAGGGGCAGGGCATCGGCGCACAGGGTGAGGGCAAGGGCGAGCTGTGCTTCAACACCGCCATGACCGGTTATCAGGAAATCCTGACAGACCCGTCCTATTCCGGGCAGATCATCACCTTCACCTTCCCGCATATCGGCAATGTCGGGGTGAATGAGGAGGATATCGAAACCGTCACCATGGCGAAGGCAAGCGGGGTTGCAGGCGTGGTTCTCGGCACCGCGATCACCGAACCTTCGAATTACCGCGCAACGCAGAACCTTGATGCCTGGCTGAAAGCACGCGGCATTGCGGGCATTGCGGGGGTGGATACACGCGCGCTCACCAGCCTCATCCGCGACAGAGGGATGCAGAACGCCATTCTCGCGCATGATGCGGCGGGGCTGTTTGACCGTGCGGCGCTGAAAGCCGCTGCCGCGAAGCTGCCCAGCATGAACGGGCTCGACCTCGTGCCGGGCGTCACCTCGCAGCAGCGTTATTCCTGGGATGAAACCATCTGGGCCTGGGACAAGGGCTATGGCCAGCAATCCGCGCCGCAATTTCACGTCGTGGTGCTGGATTTCGGCATCAAGCGCAACATCCTGCGGCTTCTGGCGAGCCGGGGTTGCAAGATCAGCGTTCTGCCGCCCGATGCCAGCGGCGCGGATGTGCTCGCACTGAAGCCGGATGGCGTTTTTCTCGCCAATGGGCCGGGCGACCCTGCCGCAACCGGGGTTTACGCCGTGCCGACCATAAAAGCGGTGCTGGAGGCGAATATCCCGCTTTTCGGCATCTGCCTTGGCCACCAGATGCTCGCCTTGGCGATCGGCGCGAAAACCATGAAAATGCCGCAGGGCCACCATGGCGCCAACCACCCGGTGAAGGAGCATCAAACCGGCAAGGTCGAGATCGTGTCGATGAACCATGGTTTCGCGGTTGATGCGAAAACCCTTCCCCCTGAGGCGGAAGAGACGCATGTCTCGCTGTTTGACGGCTCGAATTGCGGCATCCGCCTCAAAAACCGCCCGGCCTTCTCGGTGCAGCAGCACCCGGAAGCCTCCCCCGGCCCGCAGGACAGCCATTACCTCTTCGACCGGTTTGTTACCTTGATGAGGGATCATAAACGCGCATGAACGTATCGGGCTGGGTCGATTTCTGGAACAGGGACAACCCGATTTACGTCAACGCACGGCATAAATGGCTGCATTATCGCGGTTTGGCACAGGATTTTTCCGGTCTGATCACCACGCCAAACGCGTTGATGCTCGATTATGGCTGCGGCGAGGCTTTGGAAGCGGGGCTTCTTGCCGGTAAAGTCGAACGGCTTTTCTTGTATGATGCCGCGCCCAATATCCGCACCGGGCTTGCAGCGCGCTTTGGCGAAAACGCCGCCATCACCATCCTCGATGATGCCGCGCTTGAGACGATGCCGGAGGGGGCGCTTGACCTCATTCTCATCCATTCCGTCTCGCAATATGTCGAAAGGCAAGAATTTGCCTGCCTCGTCAAACGCCTCGCGGAGAAGCTGAAGCCCGGCGGGCGGCTCATCATCGGCGATGTCATCCCGCCCGGCCTTTCGCCACTCAAGGATGCCCTGGCATTGCTCGCCTTTGGCCTGAATGGCGGGTTTCTGATGGCGGCGGTTTTCGGCCTCATCCGCGCAGGCCTCTCTGATTACCGCACGCTGCGCAACCGCCTTGGTTTGACGCAGTATGATGAAGCGGACATGCTGGGCTTGCTGGCGGCGGCGGGGCTGAAGGCAGAGCGCCTGCCGCATAATCCGGGGCATAATGGCGCGCGCATGGCGTTTGCAGGCCAGCGCAGGGGTGAAGCCAAAGATGCGGATTGACGTTCTGGGCCTTGAAGCGTTTTTGAGCATTGCCGAACGCGGCAGCTTCCATCGCGCGGCAGCCCATCTCAACCTCTCGCAAACCGCGCTCAGCCACCGCATGAAAAAGCTGGAGGATGACCTCGGCATCAAGCTCTTCACGCGATCAACCCGGCAGGTCACGCTGACCCCCGCCGGGCTTGAACTTTTGCCGCGCGCACAACAGCTCATGACCGAAATCAGCGCCTCCTTCGAGGATTTGCGCAAACAGGGGCGCAGCCAGCAGCGAAGCCTGGGGGTTGGCTGCCTGCCCACCATCGCCACGCATGTTCTCCCGCCACTTTTGAACATGTTCCGGAAGCAGTTTCCGCATATCGCCTTGCGGATTTTTGACAATTCCGCGCGCGAGATCGCGGAAAAGGTGCTCTCGGGCGAGGCGGAATTCGGCATCACCATCGTCTCGGCGCAGCGCTGGGATCTCGATGTCAAACCCCTGATGAAGGAGCCTTACGTGCTGCTGGTGCCGCAAGGCCATGCCCTTGCGCAAAAAACCCATGCAAGCTGGGCGGACCTTGAAGGCGAGCCGCTGGTGCGCATCTCTCCGCTCACCGGCAACCGCATGATCATCGATGACGCTTTGGGAAGCCGGAGAGAGGCGATGATGTGGCGCTATGAGGTGCAGCACGCCGCGACCGCCATGGCGCTGGTGGCGGCGGGCGTGGGCCTCACCATCGTGCCGCGCCTTGGCGTGGATAAAGCCGCGGTGCCGGGCCTCATCGCCCTGCCCCTGCGTGACCCCGGCATCACCCGCACCCTCGGGCTGGTGCAGAAGCGCGGCCTCCCGCTCTCCCCTGCCGGTGCTGCGCTGTTCCACATGATCGAAACGCGCATGCGCATGGAGGAGTGAGGGTTTTCACCGGCGACAGATACGCACAGATTTTGCTGCCTGTCATCGCGGGGAACCGTCAGCGAAGCGGGGCGGGGCGATCCATCTTTTGTCGATAACAATTGGCAGGATCTGGGTTGCCGCGTCGGCCTTCGCCCTCCTCGCAATGACGATATCCGGCATGAGAGCATTTTGTGATTAGAGCATTTTCAAGCGAAGTAGATATCGGTTCGCGTGAAGAAAATGCGTAAAAACAAAGAGATAGAGCGATCGACCTGATTCAGTCAGGTCGAAAAGGCTCTAGCAGGCTGCATGAAAAACGCTGAGGCTGTCATTGCGAGGAGCGGAGCGACGTGGCAATCCAGATAAAAATTCCGCTGTTATCCGTAAAGTCGGCAAAAAAGCGGAAGACAGTCTGGATTGCTTCCCGCCACGCTTCGCTCGCGGTCGCAATGACGGGGACAGAAACCGCCTTTTTCAACAGCATGCCAGAGCGTTTTCGACAAAGATCGAGTCACCTGAAACGCTCTATCTCTTTGTTTTTACGCAATTCCGGGCGCGAAACCGGTTCCCACTTTCGCTGGAATTGCTCTAGAGCAATTCCAGCGAAAGCATGCCCCCGCGAAGGCAGGGTGGACACCGATTTTGCGTAACAACGTGAGAAAAAACAAGAAGATAGAGCGTATTTTCTGATTCCATCAAAAATAAAAGCGCTCATCGGTGCCATCAGGAGCAAGGCAGCTTCAAGCCAGGCATGATGCACGCTATTCACGAATGATCACAAAGCTGTCACTTGACCTGTGGACTGCAAGTTGCAAAAATGAGCACGAAACAAAAACAGGGGGGAAACATGGCGGCGGAAGAGATGCTTCTTCTCACGATTATTTTGCGGCACGATCAATCGCGCGTTGTGGGCTGCCTGCAGGAACAGCTCGAGAAGCAGGGCTGGCTTGCCGAATTTCCATCATCGGGGACTGAAACCGTTTCCTGGACCATGGCCATGGGCCTGGGGCAGATTGTCACGCTGCGGGTTCCTGCATCGCGGCTGCGCGAGGTCAACCGCGCGATTGAAACAACCGCCTGGGGGGCCTTTCGCACCGAGATTTACGTGGGCTATGATTTTCTGCCCATCGCGCTTGAGCAGCGCAAGCGGGCTCGCTGACCACGTTCATAATTCAGCCCTGTTTTCACGCGAACCGGTATCACCCCCGGATCAAGCCCGGGGCTGTATCGCTAGAAAATGCTTTCATACCGGAGGTATTCATGCCGTCTTCCGCTCCCAGGGCCTGCATCATCGGCCATCCGGTCGCGCAGTCCCGCTCGCCCATGCTGCATGGCCATTGGCTCGAAATGCTGGGCATCGCCGGGAGCTATGACCGGCAGGATGTTCCGCCCGAGGCACTGGAAGCGTTTTTCGCACGTTTCGCAGCGGCGGGTTATGTCGGCGGTAATATCACCCTGCCCCATAAAACCGCCATCATCCCGCTTCTCGCCGGAATTGACGATGCCGCGCGGATCATCGGTGCCGTCAACACCATCTGGCTGGAAAACGGGAGCTTCATCGGCGGCAACAGCGATTGGCGCGGCTTCATGGACAATCTCGATGATCGCGCCCCCGGCTGGGACAAGGGCGCTGAGGAGGTTGTAGTTCTGGGCGCGGGTGGGGCGGCGCGGGCGGTGATTTACGGCATGCTGCAACGTGGGGCTAGCGTCCACATCGTCAACCGCACGCGTGAAGCGGCGGAAACCCTGGCGCAGCATTTCGGCGCGAGGGTGAAGGCGCATGGCTGGGAGGCGCTGCCCGCATTGCTGCCGCGCGCCGATCTTCTCGCCAACACCACCGCGCTCGGCATGCTCGGAAAACCGGCGATGGTGATCGACCTTGCGCCGCTCAAACCGGGTGCAACGGTCGCGGATGCCGTTTACGTGCCGCTCGAAACCGACCTGCTGAAAGCCGCAAAAGCGCGCGGGCACCAAACGGTGGACGGGCTTGGCATGCTGCTGCATCAGGCGGCTTTTGGCTTCAGGCACTGGTTTGGCGGCAACCCGCAAGTAACGCCCGCTTTACGCGCGCTGGTCGAGGCCGATATCCGCGCCAAAACACCGGGTGCATAGAGATCTTATCACAAAATACTCTAGAGCACGGTTTTGATTCCATCAAAACCGTGCTCTAGCTCTATGTTTTATCGCATGTTTTTGCGATTAACCGCTTCCCACTCAATCGAAACATGCTCTAGATGTGAGCTTTCCATAGGTTGTCCATTCGAAGCAGATCGAGGAGACTGGAGTTATCACACCTCAGTTTTTCAGGATCGCTCCGAATGAACATTCATAAGAATGCCCGACTGACGCCGCTGCGTCGAGAAGAAATGGCTCTCGCCGTCATCGAGGGTCGCGCGTCCAGAACGCAAGCGGCCCATGCCTATGGTGTCTCGGCCAAGATCGTTGCCCGCTGGGTCGAACGTTTCAAGGCCGGTGGACG
>Ga0209398_1000305_pt1 | contig 32263 bp, 23 predicted proteins | sample AshMeaBigSpring_FD_184125 | JGI IMG/M metagenome (GOLD analysis project Ga0209398, IMG submission 184125) | Groundwater microbial communities from Big Spring, Nevada to study Microbial Dark Matter (Phase II) - Ash Meadows Big Spring (SPAdes)... | ecosystem: Environmental > Aquatic > Deep...
TTTTTAAGACTCTTATTGTGCAAAGAAAACAGGAAAAAACCTACTCCTAGTATTGTTAAGATAATTGAACAACTGCAAGAAAAAGGTGCGCTACTAACCAATGCAGATATTGCTTTGCATGCGCAACTCAAAAAAGCTCAAATGGGTATTGAAGATAGTAGCTTGGATTTAGCCGCTTTAGAAGTAGCTACACAAGAATTTAAAAACCGTTACCGAAAACAGATAGAAAAATACAACGATGCATTAAATGCCAAAACTGAATTGGAATATTTACAAGACTATTACCAATTTCCAGATTGGACACATGACTTACTACTGTTTTATCCCATAATGAATCAAATAAAAAATAACCCAACTGATAACGAAGGCTTGCTTTCTAAATACCGAGAATCTGCCAAATCCAAAACCATCACAGGCATTATTGACAAAGAAATTCGTAGAATCCAAAAGCAACCTGCTATAGATGGATCAATAGTTATGAAAACACCCCGTAGTAATGATTATGAACTGCTACAGGCAATTGCTAAGCAGCATGAAGGAAAAATGATATTGGTCGACTTTTGGGCTACTTGGTGTGCCCCCTGCCGTGCAGGTATGCAAACACTTGCCCCTTTGAAAGAGGAACTTAAAAGAGATTCTGTAGCCTTTGTTAACATAGCTTCCGATAACTCACCGGAGGATACTTGGAAAACCATGATTAAACAAATAAGGGGCTATCATTACTATTTAAGTGCCGATGATTGGCAAATGCTTCTAACACAGTATAATATTAAAGGCATTCCAAGATATATGATTATCAATAAAAAAGGCAATATTTTATCAGCAAATTACGATGTTTATGAAAATCCTGAAAAGCTGAAGCGCATTTTATTAGATAAACCTTAATATCTTAATCTAGTACACACATAAAATAACGGCCATCACGCTTGTAAAATGTATACAACTGTGGTGGCCGTTAATGCTATAACAAGCAGAGTTTACTTACGAAAGCAAACTCTGCCTTGCCAAAAATTCCAATTTTTGATTGGCATCGAGTAGTTTTTCAGTCAATATCTTGTTGGCTTCTCTCAAAGTATACACTTCGTAGGCTTTTGTAACAAAATTGATGATTTCATCATCGCGCCACGGTTTGGTGATGTATTTATACACTTGTCCCAAATTAATGGCATCTACCACTGCGTTTATATCGGTATAACCCGTAATCAATATGCGTATAGGATCGGGATGCACTTCCAATATCGATTGAAAAAATTCTATCCCCGTCATTTTGGGCATTCGCTGATCACTTAAAATAATGTGTATTTTTTCTTGCTCTACTATTTTCCGACCATCTTCAGCGTTTTCCGCTATAAATACATTGAACTTTCTTCTAAAAGCTGCTTTGAATGACGTAAGGTTGTGTACTTCATCGTCTATATATAAAACATTGATTAGGGTTTCTTCCATTTGTTTTATTTTTTCTTTTAGCAAATTTTACCTACAAAATATATTTAAAAATGTTGGTGAACGATTTAGTTTCAAAAGGCAAAAGCGTATTCACACAGCTACATTAGTTAAGAAAGTTTTCGTTATTTATTTGGTCAACACTTCTTACTAAAGCAAAAATGCTTTTTATTCGTCACAGTTTGTAATATTTTAAGCAAAGTTTACAATAAACTTTTACATTTATAGAGTTAAGATGTTCGTTTTCTACAGTTGCCATATTTTATATTGTAAATAATTTAACTTCATAGGTGATGAGTTATCAAAAACTTTTACAAAATTTCCAATCCATCAAGCCTGATTTAACCACAAAACCACAATTTTTCCGCCTTACCAATGATACAGACAAACACCTTTTTGAGCAATTATTGTTTGAAAATAATAATTTATCTGTTTCCGACACCATTGCCGATCAATTAAAAGAGTTGATTAAATGCCAAAATCCGTCGGTCACATTACAAGAAAACGATTACCACTCGGCCATTGCAGCCTTGCTAAACGGCGTTTCCATGCAAGCGTATGGGGTTTGGGTATATTATCCTTGGAACAACCAATTGGTACACCTATTAGACAAAACAGAATTTATAGAAGTAAGAACCAACCGCAACCAACATAAAATTACCAAAAAAGAACGCGACCTGCTCGGTTCAAAAACAATTGGGGTTATCGGTTTATCCGTTGGACAGTCGGTTGCATTGGCTTTAGCCATGGAACGTGGTTGTGGCGAAATTAGATTGGCCGATTTTGATACCCTTGAGTTGAGCAACTATAACCGCATAAGAACCGGTTTGTACCACTTAGGCCTACCTAAAGTAATAGTAGCAGCAAGAGAAATTGCCGAAATAGACCCTTTTATTGAAGTGGTTTGCTTTACCGATGGCATTACGGAAAACAACATTTCCGATTTTTTAACCCAAAACGGACACCTAGATTTATTAATAGAAGAATGTGACGGGCTAGACGTGAAAATTCTTAGCCGACAAAAGGCGAAAGCCTTAGGTATTCCGGTATTGATGGAAACCAACGATAGAGGCATGATTGATATAGAACGCTTTGATCTAGATCCCAATTATCCAATTTTGCATGGTCTTATTGGCAATACCCAATACGAACATTTAAAAGGCTTAACCACCGAACAAAAAATTCCGTTTATACTAAAATTGATTGGTGTAGGTTCTCTATCGCTAAGATCCAAAGTTTCGTTGATAGAACTTGGCCAATCGTTAACCACTTGGCCGCAATTGGCATCGTCGGTAATTATGGGCGGAGGTATTGTAGCCGATATTAGCCGTCGAATATTGCTTGGACAACTTAACAGTTCGGGTCGATTTTATTTTGATACCGAAGCCATATTGCAAAATGATGCACCTATTACACCTGCCTATCTGCCTCCTACATTAGAACCATTACAATTAACAAATTTACGCGAACAACTACTCAACATTCCAATAGCTACAGCGGCAGAATGCCCCGATAAAGATACCTTACAACAAATATTGATAGATGCGGGTGCAGCACCATCTTCGGGCAATGACCAACCTTGGAGGTGGCTGTTTAAATACAACCAATTGTACCTTTTTCATGAAATAAGTAGGTCGTACTCCTTTGGCGATTACAAACACATGGCCTCCTATATTTCGTTTGGCAGCTTGGTAGAAAACTTGGTTATTAGCGCACACAAACATGCTTGGGAAGTTGTGGTGAATTGGTTTCCAATTCCACAAAATACTGTTTGCATTGCCAATATTCAATTTCAAAAAAATTCATCGTCCAAAACTGAACCACACATTGCAAGTCATTTAGCTTCGGTTATTCACCAACGCTGCACCAATCGATATATTACTCAGCCAAAGGCGTTAAAACCTGATGCTTTACACCAACTTAAAGCAATTGCCGAAACCATTCCGGGTGCTACAGTAAGCTTTATTGAAAAACCTGAACAACTGCAACTGATTGGCGAAATAATTTCGGCAGTAGATAGAATCAGAATCATGCATCCGCATGGGCACTACGACTTTTTTCATCGAGAAATGCGTTGGAGTAGCGAACAAGCACATTTAACCAAAACCGGTATGGATATCCAAACCCTCGAAATACCGCAACAGGCATTGGCCGCTTTAAAAATATTAAGCGATGATAAGGTAATGGATGTACTACGCGATATAGATGGTGCCAAGGCTTTTCAAAAGGTTTCGGTACAAAACACCATTCATTCCGCAGCTGTTGGCCTTATTTGTATGCCTGCTTACACTCCTCTCGATTTCATTAACGGCGGCCGTGCCGCACAAAGACAGTGGCTACAAGCCACCGCATCAAAAATTGCTTACCAACCATTAATAGCACCATTATATTTGTTCCCCAGAATTTTATTTGGCAATGGCGAAGGATTATCCAACTCAACAATTGAGGAACTTGTAGCATTAAGATCAAAATTTATGCAGCTTTTTCCTGGCATGGCAAATAGAGGCGAGGTTTTTCTGTTTCGTGTATTTGAAGCGGACGAAGTAAAAGAGCGCTCACTTCGATTGCCGATAGAAGACATTTTATTCATTGATTAATTTATTAAGATGCTTAGCATGGAAACCATTTCTACAGATACCAAAATAGTTAAAATACGGGCTTTTAGGGCTACGGACGACTTTGCATCGTGCCAAAAATTTATTGATGGTCATAGAAAAGTATTGGACAATCATGGAATAGAAAAAGTAACTTCTTCTAACAACGAATGGGCATACAACCCCTCCGTTTTTGTAATTTTAATTGAGTCGTTAGATGGTTCAAAAACCTACGGCGGAGCTCGTATACATGCGGTAGATGGCAAATATTTGTTGCCTATTGAAGAAGCAGTTCAAGAATTTGACACCCGAATTTTTGATATTGTAAAAGAACAATCCGCAAAAGGTACAGGAGAATTGTGTGGTTTGTGGAATTCAAAGGAAGTGGCCGGTTTGGGCATTGGTAGCTTTTTTTCCACTATTGCAGGTGTTGTAATTACGCCACAAATTGGCGTAAACTCTTTATTTGCCTTTTGTGCACCACCCACGGTTCGCTTTTCGCAATGGGTGGGCTGTAGGGTTATTACGTCGATTGGTAACAATGGTACTTTTTATTATCCCAAAATTGATTTGTTGGCTACCGCTGTATTACTAGACGATTCGGTTAATTTGCCACATGCAGATGCTGCCGCAAGAGAAAAAATGTGGGCTTTACGCAATCAGCTGATTCAAGTAGTAAAAGATAAAGCACCAATTAGAAAAATAGAAATAGAAATACACTACAACTTGGTAGTTGCTAGCGCTGATGCTAATGAATTTAAATTATCAAACATTAACCTATCGAGTATTACGCATTAATGAAAAAAATATATGCTAAAAGGTAAAAAATATGTTTTATTAATAATTATATTACTTTTAATTATTAATAAGTATAGTGTGTCGCAAAATTACTTTCTTATTACCGACTCCATTAATGTAAATATCATTGGAAAAAACACCTTTGTTTTAAAAGACCACAACAACCAACTTTCTTTTTTGCAAGCTGCACAAAGCAAACAATTTGTACCAAACAAAACAGAAATTCCTAATTTTTACAGCAAATTTGATACTTATTGGTTGCGTTTTTCTGCAATCAATACGTTAAGGCAAAGTGTTTTACTAAATGTAGATTACCCTTTGTTGAACAGCGTTGTTTTATATAAGGTTAACAAAGAAGAAATTTTAGATTCGGTTAAACAAGGCTTCGATTATCCTATCAATGAAAAAAAATACAATAACCAATCGCATATTTTCGATTTAAATTTAGCAAATGGCGATACCGGTTATTATTTTCTAAAAGTTACTAGCAAAGTACCAATTGTATTACCGTTAAAAATTGGTACATCCACAGCTATTAATAAAGATTTAAATACCAAAGATATATTGTCGGGCATTTACTTTGGTATTATCATATCACTTTTTTTATATAATATATTTTTATTCCTTTCGATTAAAGATAAGAGCTATTTATATTATATTTTTTACATATTTTTTATCGGCCTTACCCAATTAACCCTTATGGGTTATACTTGGCGCTTTCTTTGGCCCAACAGTCCGTACCTTAATCAATATGCCGTTATTTTATTTCCTTGTATTGCAGGTATTTCGGCAATTGGTTTCAGCAAATTGTTTTTAGAATTAAAGCCTAACTATCCAAAAATAATTATTGGATTTAATATTTTTGCTTATTTGTATGCTGTATCATCCTTTTTGGTTTTAATTGGTTATTACAGTTATAGTTATTATATTATAGATGTTAATGTTTTTTTACTTGTTATTTATGCGTTAATTACCTCGTCTATCATTGCTCGCAATGGCAATAGGTCGGCTTGGTTTTTTTTAGGATCGTGGTCCATACTTATTGTTTGTGTGTTGCTTTATGTAATTCGCAATTTTGGGATTTTACCTGCCAATAACTATACCAATTATATATTATTTATTGGATCGGCATCGCAAGCCATTTTATTATCTATTGCGCTAGCCGATAGAATTAACGTATACAAAAAAGAGAAAGAAAAATCTCAAGCAGAAGCTTTATACCAATCTCAAAAAAATGAAGAATTGGTAAAAGAACAAAACGTTCAATTGGAAAAAAAGGTAAATCAACGAACAGAAGATTTGCAAAAAGCAAATGCCAATTTGAGTACGGCCTTACAAGAACTAAAAGATGCCCAAATTCAGTTGGTAGAAGCCGAAAAAATGGCCTCACTTGGTCAGTTAACAGCGGGTATTGCGCACGAAATTAATAACCCGATTAACTTTGTAAAATCCAACATCAAACCTCTTCAAATAGATGTTAAAGATATTTTTGACATTATAGAGGCTTATCATTTACTACACAGTCAAACTATCACAGATATTCCTCCACAACTCACCAAAATTAAACAACTTGAAAAACAATTAGATATTGACTACTTAAAACAAGAAATTACCAATTTGATGGAAGGTATTGAAGAAGGTGCCGAACGTACTGCCGAAATTGTTCGTGGACTGCGCACTTTTAGCCGATTAGACGAAAGCGAAGTGAAAACCGTAGATATTCATGATGGTATTGAATCTACCCTTATCATTTTGCGCAATGCAACCTCCACCAATATTAAAATAATTAAACAGTTTGAAGCTGAAGGCATTATAGAATGTTTTCCTGGCAAACTGAATCAGGTGTTTATGAACATTATTAGCAACGCTTTACATGCTATTAAATGCAAAGGAATTGCTGATAAAAACGAGGAATTTATTGCCATTAGTACCCGTGATATTTCCAATAAAAAAATTGAAATCAAAATCAAAGATTCCGGAAATGGTATGACTCCGGAAATAAAAAGTAAGATTTTTGACCCCTTTTTCACTACCAAAGACGTAGGGGAAGGTACCGGTTTGGGTTTGGCTATTGTTTTTAAAATAATTCAAAAACATGGCGGTACCATTGTTGTAAATTCGTCGCCCGGAAATGGTGCCGAATTTGTAATAACTTTATACCATTCACTACCAAAAGAAGCTACTACCACATAATATATTTTTTTAAATGAAACACCTACCTACCCCTATTAAAGTTTTGTACATTGACGATGAGCAGGCTAATCTTACTGCTTTTCAAGCAAGTTTTAGACGAAAATTTACTGTTTTCACTGCTAGCTGTGTTGCCGAAGGCATGAATGTTTTAAACGAAGAAGAAGTTCATGTAATTATTGCCGATCAACGAATGCCGCATACTACCGGTGTAGAATTTTTTAGAATTATTCGCAATGTAATTCCGAATCCTATTCGCATTTTAATTACGGGCTATACCGATATTGATTCCATTATTGATGCTATTAATAGTGGCGAAATTTATCGCTACATTAAAAAACCTTGGGATCAAACCGAATTAGAAGTTGCTATTAATCAAGCATATGATACTTTCAATACCCGAAAAGATTTAAACGATAAAATAATTGAACTCCAAAAAACCAACGATGAACTGAACCGTTTTGTTTACAGTACTTCACACGATTTGCGCTCGCCACTAGCCAATATTATGGCCATACTTAATTTGGCAAAAACCGATCATTCGGTAATTGATCCAAATAACTACTTGGGAATGATTGAAAGCAGCGTTAACCGTATGGATATGTATATTCATAAAATTATTGAATATTATCGCAGCATTCGGGTAGGTGAATATTGGGAATTGATAGAATTTGAATCGCTATTAAAAGAATGTATTGCATTTTCGGACTTACAAGGACAAAATATCCATTTCGACCTAAATATCCATCAACCAGTCAAATTTAGAGGCGATGCATTTAGAATTTCCATTATTATGAATAACCTAATTTCTAATGCCATTAAATACCGCAAACAAGACGATACCAAACCCATTGTTAAATTATCGGTAGAAGTAACTGATAAAGAAGTGTGTTTAAATATTGAAGACAATGGTTTGGGTATTATTGAAAGCCATTTGAACAGTATTTTTCAAATGTTTTTCCGTAGCATTGATCACAGCAAAGGCTTAGGATTGGGATTGTATATTGTAAAGGAAGCACTCAATCGTTTGAACGGCGACATATCGGTTCAGTCCGAAATTGGTAAAGGCACTATTTTTACCGTTAAAGTACCTAACCAATCGCAAGCACTTGCATAATAATTATAAAGACTAAATTTTATTATAAAAGGGTACATCTTATTCAGAATCAGCTACTTTTGAAAGTAATCTAGCTGATTCTGATTTTTTATTTCTAAAGGATACTTTTTGCGCTGCCTAACTTTTTTTGTGTAAACTCAAATAGTCTAAAAAGTAAATCACGCGAACGCTTACACTATTACTTTGTGGCTGTGCCAAAACATTACCTAAATTATTAAAATAAGATTTGTTAATATGGTTGTCGAAACCAAAAATGGCATTTTTCCATACTACATTAACAAAACTACCTAAGGCAAATTGCCAAGTATACACCAAATCAACATTGAACAAGTTTACATTTTGGTTTACATTCTTATTAATTGCATCAATACTTTCAAGGTGTCCCGATGTTTGAAGCTTAAAGTACGATTGGTTATTTACCACGCTCCAATAATGCCTTAATCTACAGTTGAGCCCCATTTTATTGGTAAAATTATACTTGAGGTTTACAATATTTTCGATGGTTGTTCTGTGCCGTTTGGCAAATACAATGCTATCTATCACATCATTGGTATTGTAAATAGTAGCAAAACCTACATTGTTGTGTCGAAAGTCGAGGGTACTATTGGTACTTAATGTAAATTTGGTATTAAACCTGTATTGATTGGTAAAACCAATATTGTGCGCCAAACTACCCCACTGTGACATTGCGGTAACATAATACTGTGCCGAGGCCGAATATTTATTGGCACTATTGGTTTCTATCCAAATACCTCCATTTACATTTTGTGGTCGTTTAAATACATAGCCTTGTATACGTGGTTCATAAAAATCCTGTTCAGAAGCATTGTAATTAACGCTACCACCTACAAACCATAAATTTTTTAACTGTCCATTGGTATTGATATTGATACCAAAATTTTGATAGGAACGGGGAAAATAACGCATAGAATACCACATATTGCCATTAATGGTAAAGCGGTTATACCATTTGCTTGGCTTTAACCAACGATAAGCTGCCCAAATACCATGATCAAAAAAATTGTTGTTGGTAAGGTAGCCCATATCATTTTGATTGTAGCGATGGTCTACCAAATCTTGGTACACATTAAAATTGAATCTACCGCTTGATTTACCAAAATAAATACTGTGCGAATAGCCATTTTCGTGTTTACCATCACCATTTACGCCACGTAGCATGCTTGTAGCTACTTTGCCACCAAAATTGTAATTGTTTTTTTTATCGTATAAATCCCACAAAGCAGCCGATACATTAGCATCATAATCGGTACCATTGCGCAGCACATTGGTATTAATGAAAGAAACGCTCGAATTGTGCTTTAACGTTTGATCTAAAACAAATATATTATAATTGGTGAGTGGCTCTGTTTCGTACAGTCGTTTTTGTTTGGTGCTTTCGTTTTCAATCACGGCTTGCTGTGCTTTTGTAATGGCATTAAACACTCCAATACCCAATCCTTTAGCCGTACGACCACTTAATTTTGTAGCATTTATGAGCTTACTTTCACTTGGATTGCTCAGAATTTTTTCGGTAGCCGTTGTTTGGTTATTTACATCGCCATAATGAATGGGTTCTCCACCAATACGCCTGCTATAAAACAAGTTGCCCTTGCCAAACAATTCGGTACCTTCTGTAAAAAAACTCCTGTTTTCGTTGTATTTTACTTCAAAGGGCGTTAAGTTCAACACACGGTTATCACTTTGTACCTGACCAAAATCCGGAATCAACGTCATATCGAGTGTCATGGCTTGGTTAATGCCATATTTTACATCCATTCCACCGCTAACGCTACTACTAAATAACTGCTGATTGTTGGTAACCGAAGGCGAACTATTGCCATACAATGAAAAATAAGGAGAAAAAGATAAACGCACCGGGGGTTTTATATTAGCGATTCCTGTCCACAAACCAAATTGTGTAAAAAAACCATTTACAGCCGGATTTACCGGATTCCACATATATTGTTTACCAATTTTGCTGCGTTTGCGTGTAATATTAATACCCCATTCCTGCACGTTTTTTTTACTAAATCGAATGGCCGCATAGGGAATTTTCATTTCAAAAACCCAACCGCCTGAAACTATTTTGGCAGCACTTTCATACACACTATTCCAATTCGGATCTTCGCCACTATTGGAATATTTGGCATCAAATTGTTCGCCAAGAGGGGTTATGTAATAGCCAAATCCATTGATTTTATCGTTATACGTATCAAACATTATACCTACAAAATCGTTTACGCCAATCATATCTCTGCCCACCAATTCTTTGGCAATGCTATCGTTGCTTTGTTCGTGACAAAAGCCACTAATATAAATTGCTTCATTGTTGTACAAAATACGAATCTCGGTTTTATTGAGCGGGTTTTCCGGTTGTCCAAACGATGGACGCCACTCTACAAATTGATCGGCAAGGGCTGCTTTGCTCCAAGCAGCATCGCTAATATCTCCATCTATCACTATTTTTTCGGTAGTGCGTATTGCGGGTAAATGTTTGTGCAATAAAGTGTCTACACCATTACTCGTATTTACATTTTGTGCTGTTGACAAATAACAACTACTTAGCATGCACAGTAAAGCCAATAATTTCATGTATTCAGCATTAGTTTGGTAAAATGTGGTATCAAGATTGTATAAATGAACAAATTCGCACAAAAAGTTTGTTAATAAAAAACTAATTGATGACGAATAAAGTAGAACGATACAAAACAATATTTGTTACACTCACAAAAGCCGAAATTTTTTTACAAACGGCTACACGGTAGCCTCCAAGTATGATTATGAGCCATAGGCTATTACTACTATTTGGCTGCAGTGGCGTTGGCACCGTTCAACAAACAGTGCTTTTTTCAACAATATAGATTCAACTGACAGCAAATGAATAATTAAATCAAGCCTCACCCTTTTTAGAAAAAGTATTCCATAAAAAATGTAACTTTTCATTTACTAAAACGTATCACTTATACCAAACATTGTCACATTTACATTCTGCCGCTGTTTATGACCGAAAAAGAATACAATACATGTGTTGATTTATACGCGGATAATGTGTATCGCTTTATCGTTAAAAATTTAAAACACGAAGAAGATGCACGGGATATTGTACAAACAGCTTTCGAAAAATTGTGGCGCAACAGAACCACAGTAGATAATGTAAAAAGTAAAAGTTATTTATTTACCGTGGCCTACAACCAAATGATAGACCATATTAGAAAAAATAGCCGTATTACCTATAGCGAATCGTTCGACGAAAACACCAAAATTGGTTACCAAACCAATAGCGATACCAAAAAAACATTGATGCATGCCCTAAACCAACTTAATGAAACACAAAAAAGTTTGGTTATGCTGAAAGATTATGAAGGCTATAATTATGAAGAAATTGGGCAAATCATGAATTTAACCGAAAGTCAGGTAAAGGTTTACTTACATCGTGCTCGGCTTACGCTGCGCAATGTATTGGTAAGTGCCGATAACGTTTTGTAAACAACAAATGAAAAGGTATGGACATCAATAAACATAATTACGAAGAATTTTTTTTACTGTACATAGATAATGAATTATCAGAACAGGAAAAAATACAGGTAAACTTGTTTGTATTACAACATCCGGAATTACAAGCCGAATTAGAAAGCTTACAAGCTGTTACCTTGCCTGCTTCCAACAAGGAAATATTGATGCCCAATAAACAATATTTGTATAAAAATGCCCACCAAATTGTGCATGAACACAATTATGAAAACTACTTTTTACTTTATATAGATGATGCTTTATTGCCAAACGAAAAATTAGCTGTAGAACAATTTGTAGCAAACAATTCCGTTTACCAAACTGCCTTTGAAGCACTTTTGGCTACCAAATTACCTATTGAAAACATACCTTTTACCAACAAACAATTATTGTATAAAAACACTACAAAAGTAATTCCACTGTTCCATTGGCAAAAATGGGTAGCAGCAGCAATAATTGTTGGTTTTATCAGCACATTGTGGATAGTAGATTGGCAAAAACCGGAAAAACCTGTGAATAGTACTGTACAACAAGTGGAAAAACCCAATAGAGGCAGTAATAAAAATGACTTAATTGAAAAAGAAACGCCCAATAAAATAGCTGTTTCTAATAATAATTCTGTGGCACAAAATGCCAAAAACACAAATCCAAAAAACAATGCACCACAAAATATTGCGGCATTGGTAACTCATAATGGAACAGAACTGTCTACAAGTAATATTGAGCAACCAATTGCTTCAACTATCAATCATACATCGGCTACGCATTCGGCAGTTGCCAATAATCAAGTAAATGCGAGTAACCACACAACTTTACCAAATAAAACAATTGAGTCAACCACTACAGAAAATTCATCTATAGCAAATAATAGTGTTCCCGTAGCTAATGCAATTGTAGCAACAAGTAATACGAGTTCCGAAGCCAACGTGTATAGAGAATTAAATACCGATAGCGATAATAAAAGCCTTTATATAGGGGCTTTGGAAATCAATAAAGATAAATTGCGCGGCGTAACGCGCAAAATAGCAAGCTTTTTTTCTAAAAAAGTAAAAAAGGAGGAGGAAAATATTAAAGAAGCTTTTGCTGTTAATTAACCTTCTACATTGTAAAATAATACTTATTAAAATTCTTTCATTTTTTTATTATAGAAAACACGTAAACATGAGAAAGTTGTTATTTTTTTCAGTGGCACTAGCCGCAGCATTTACCGGATTGGCACAAACCGATAGTACCAATAAATCCACCACTGACACCATAAAAGTGGGAAATTTTATTATTATAAAAGATAAAAATACCTCCAAAAAAACAACTGATAAAGACAATAGCAATCATGCCATCAACATCATTATCAATAAAACAAACACACCAAAAAAATCGAATGTGCAAACCAATTGGTGGATTTTTGATTTGGGATTTGCCAACTACAACGATCAAACCAACTATGCTAACCTAGCTATCAATAGTTATACGCCTGTTATTAACAATAGTACTTCTATTAATCAAAACAGCTTTAATCTGAATACCGGAAAATCAAGCAATGTGAATATTTGGGTATTTATGCAAAAAATGAACTTGATTAAGCATGTTGTGAATTTGAAATATGGTGCCGGCCTTGAAATGTATAACTTCAGATACGAAAAAAATATTAGTTATCGAAACAATCCGGAACCTTTTGTTTTTACCGATAGCATTCATTTTTCAAAAAACAAATTGTACACAAGCTACTTAACTGTACCAATTATGCTGAATTTTAATGCCACACCTAACAAGAAAAAAGGATTCAACATAAGTGCGGGCGTAAGTGCAGGATACCTTTTATCAAGCTATAACAAACAAATCAGCAGCGAACGAGGCAAACAAAAATACCGTGGTAACTTGAACTTAAGTCCTTGGCGCTTAGCCGGAATTGCAGAATTGGGTCTAGGACCTATTAGGCTATATGGCAGTTACAGTTTTAATAGTTTACACGACAACAAAACACAAATAGAACAATACCCTTACGCTGTAGGTATTCGATTTAGCAATTTTTAATACAGCTAAAAATAGTTATTTATAAAACAAAGCCCCTTGAATGTTGGTACAAGGGGCTTTGTTTTACAATTAATGGAAGAAAAACTGTTGATACAGGTTGTTAACTGTTGAACGGTGCCAACGCCACTACAGCCAAATAGTAGTAATAGCCCTTGGCTCATACCCAAAATAGGCTACCGTGTAGCCGTTTATTATCCCAACAATCCGGCTGCTTTGCTAATTTCTAGCATTCTTTCAATAGGTTTTTTGGCAGCTAAGCGCAATGTTTCGTTCATGGTAATTTCGGGTAGCTCATATTTCATTGAAATATATAGTTTTTCGAGCGTATTGAGTTTCATATACCCACAATCGTTGCAGGCGCAATTGTTGTTGGGCGGTGCCGGAATAAATGTTTTGGTGGGTGCATCTTTTTGCATTTGGTGCAAAATTCCGGTTTCGGTAACAACAATAAAGGTTTGTGCTTTGCTAGCAGCTGCATATTTGAGCAATTGGGTAGTACTGCCTATAAAATCGGCCATTTGTAATACCACTTCTTCGCACTCAGGATGCGCAATTACCAATGCTTCGGGGTGTCTTACTTTGAGTTTGGTAATTTTTTCGGCACTAAATATTTCGTGTACCATGCAAGCGCCATTCCACAAAACCATGTTTCTACCGGTTTTTTTATTGAGGTAAGCTCCTAGGTTTTTATCCGGCGCAAAAATGATGGGTTGTGTAGCAGGAATAGACTCAATTATTTTTTCGGCATTGCTGCTAGTACAAATAATATCGCTCAATGCTTTTATTTCGGAAGTGCAATTGATGTAGGATACCACTAAATGGTCCGGATGTTTGTCTTTAAACGCTTTAAACGGTGCGGCGGGGGCTGAGTCGGCCAAAGAACAACCGGCCTTTAAATCGGGCAGCAATACCTTTTTTTGAGGATTGAGAATTTTAGCGGTTTCGGCCATAAAGTGAACACCGGCAAAAACGATGATGTCGGCATTGGTTTGCTGTGCTTTTTGTGCCAATCCCAAACTATCGCCAATATAATCTGCTACATCCTGTATATCGGGTTCTTGATAGTAGTGTGCCAATACGATGGCATTTTTTTCTTTTTTTAAATTTTCTATTCCTGCAAACAAGTCGAGTGTGGGATCTAACTCAATGTCTAAAAAGCCGTTGGTAATTAAGTTTGCTTTTGCTTTGTCAATGTTCATAACTGCCGTAATAAAAGAATATTAATAGATTATTTATATAACCAAACTACTACTATTAGGAGTGTGTATATCGTAGTAACTTACTTATCAAGGTAGCACAAAGTTAATTACTATCGGGTTATCCACTCTAATCCACATTATAGCATTGTTACCAAATTGTTATGTAGCATAGTTTTGGTGCTTTTTTTAACAATTAGGTATTGTTGTTACCTTGGTTATACCCAAACTCCTATTCACAGGTTATGCAGTGTGAATTAACAGGGATAACAAAGGCACAATTTTTTGCTGCGTAATGTATTTGCTTGTTTTTCCAAATTTTGTTTGTTCGCTATTTTTTAACAGTTGAAAAGATAAAAAACTGAGTTTTCCACCTAGTTTGGTGTTTGTACACATCCCTATTGTTGATATTTATTGCTGCAACTTTTACTACCCTTCAAATATTTTTTTGCTGTTATGCAATTACACTTTTGTTGTTCTATTTTATCCATATTTTAAATCCTTTGCCACTAAACCTTTCAGTATTTTTTCCACAATTTGTTCTAACCTATTATTCCCCTATTTTTGCTATCCTTAAAAAATCATACTAATTAATTTATTATGTCTGTTATTCAACGAATCCGCGACAAAGGTGCCATTATTATGTTTGGCATCATTGCACTTGCCTTGCTTGCATTTATTTTACAAGATGCTTCTTTTTCTAGAGGCAACTTATTTAGCAATACCACTGTAGTTGGTACGGTTAATGGTGTTAAAATTCAAAGAACCGACTTTGATGGAAAAATTGCCATGATTGAAAAAATGTATGGCGCTCAAGCCGGTACAAAAGAACAATTGATTGGTGGCGTTTGGAATCAGGAAGTGGATAGAATAATTATGGAACAAGAATACAGCAAATTGGGAATTACTGTTACTCCCAAAGAACTAAGCGATATTTTGTTCGATGAAAATACCTCGCCCTTAAAAAGAGAATTTACAGACCAACAAACCGGAAGATTTAAAGCTGACGAAGCCCGTAATGCTTTTGCTCAGATTAAAAAAAGCAAAGATGCCGATCAATTGGAAATGATTACACAAGCATACATAGTACCTACCGTTCAACAAGCATTGCGTACTAAGTACAATAATTTGTTGCAACAAAGCATTTATGTACCAAAATGGTTGGTTGAAAAACAACAAGCCGATAATAATGCAATTGCAGGTCTTTCGTATGTAGCAGCTCCTTACAGCGCTATAGTAGATAGTACTATAAAAGTTACAGACGATGCTATAATTACTTATGCTCAAAAACACCACAAAGAGTATGATAGAGATGAGGAAACAAGAGTAATCAATTATGTTAGCTTTAGTGCACAGCCTAGTGGTGCCGATACTGCTGCTACTTTAAATACATTACTTGGTTTAAAAGCCGATTTTGTTGCCTCTACTGATGTAAAATCGTTTTTAGGAAGGGTTGGTAGCGAAATGCCTTTTTACGATAGCTATTTAAGTAAAGGTAAAATTCAACAAACTAACAAAGATTCATTAACTCGTTTGGCTGTTGGTCAAACTTATGGTCCTTATGTAGATGGTTCTAATTTTGTGATTGCTAAAATGGTAGGAATTAAGCAATGGCCCGATAGTGCCAAAGTTCGCCACATTCTAATTGCTACTAGCAATCCTCAAAACGGTCAAGTGATTAAGCAAGATACGATTGCCAAAAAACAAATTGATAGTGTAGAAGTTGCTATAAAAGGTGGTGCCAATTTTGATAGTCTTTGTGCAAAATACAGCGATGATCCCGGTAGTAAAGCGAAAGGTGGTGTATATGATTTCTTCCCACAAGGACAGATGGTAGGTACTTTTAACGAGTTTGCATTTGATAAAGCAATTGGAAGCAAAGGAGTTGTAAAAACTGAATACGGCTACCACTACATAGAGGTTTTAGGCCAAAAAAATGTACAACCTGCTTACAAATTAGCTTACTTGGCAAAGCCAATTGTAGCAAGTAACGAAACTGTAAATGCTGCAAGTACAGCCGCTGCACAGTTTGTAGCTTCAGCAAAAAGTAAAGAATTGTTTGAAGAAAACGCAAAAAAACAAAATATTCCAAGTGTAAGCAGTACTGATATTAAAGCAAACGATTTTACAATTTCTGGTATTGGATCTAATCGCCAATTGGTTCGTTGGGTATATGAACACAAACTTGGCGATATCAGCGAGCCTTTTGAAGTTGCTGATAAATATATTGTAGCTATCGTTTCAGCTGTTAACCCCGTTGGATTGCCTTCGGCTCAAACTTTGCGTCCGCAAGTTGAAAACCTTGTAAGAAATGAATTAAAAGCAAAACAAATTTTGGAAAGTAAATTCAAAGGAAGCTCTTTAGAAGAAATTGCAAAAAATCTAGGAACTACTGTAGCTAAAGTAGATACCGTTTTATTTAGCAATCCTTTTATACCTGGTTTGGGTAACGAAACAAAAGTACTTGGAGCTGCTTTCAACGCTGAATTGAAAGGCAAAATTAGCGAACCTATTGTGGGTACAAGTGGTGTTTATGCTGTAAAAGTAAATTCGATTGGTGCAAAAGCTAGTGTAAACGATGCTGAAGGTATTAAGCAACAATTGCAACAAGCACAAAGAATGGCAATCTACCGTTCATCTGAAGCTTTGAAAAAAGCATCTGTTATTAAAGACAACAGAAGTACTTTTTATTAATCAATATTTCACTTTACCAATAGAAATAGGCCATCAAATTTTGATGGCCTATTTTTTTTAACTATTCAATTGCGTTTAACGAAAACAACTAGCCCTTAATCCGTTGTAACTTTGATTACTGATAAACGTTCAATAGTACATTATGCAAGAAACATTTGTAAATAAAGTTGCCGAAAGTGGCATTATAAGCATTGATTTAGAAAGTTATTTTCCTAAGAGCGATACCATTGTGGGTTTCGATTTAAAGCCTTATTTATTTATGGAGCTCATTTTAAAAGAAAAAGATTTTAGGGCTGCTTTGCTAAATACTGATTGGTCTATTTACGAACAAAAAAATGTTGCTATATTTTGTAGTGCCGACGCCATTATACCAATGTGGGCTTACATGTTGATTACCGCTTATTTACAACCTATTGCTACCAACGTGTTTTTTGGCAATATAGACGAGTTAAAGCAACATTTATTGATTAAGAACATTCAATCCATTGATGTAGATGCTTTTGCCGATCAGCGAGTAGTGGTTAAAGGATGTGGCGAAATAGCTATTCCTGCAGCTGCTTATGTAGTTATTACTGAGATGTTGCGAAAAAATGCCAAAAGTATTATGTATGGCGAACCTTGCAGTACAGTACCTATTTTTAAAAAGAAAAATACCTAAGTTTAGTTTTTATTGTAACAATATTTTCACAATTCAACTGTAGCGTTGGCTCAATTTTGGTTGTCTTTATAAGTATACAAATACCGATTACTACATAAAATACATCATCATGAAAAAGTTACTTGTAGTTTGTGCTGCTTTCATTTTTTCTCAGGCAAATGCCCAATCAACTAACACAATGCCTGTAGCTGACCAAAATCCTAATTATTTGCAAAGTCAACAACATTATATGTTGATAAAAGATAGTTTGCTACAAAATTTTAATACTACTGTACAGCAAACCTATCAGGCTTACGATTGGTATCAAGAGAAAAGAGCTCGCAAACAAGCTCGTATCAATAACAGGCAGCAAGTTCGATTGGCTTATGCGAATAATAGTTTTGGTTTTCAATCTTTTAATCATTGGAACCAATTTGGCTACAATGGTTTTACGCCCTTTTTTCAACAACCAAACTGTTTTTTACCACAAATAGGCTATCGGTCACGTAATTGGTTTTATTGGTTTTAAAATATTTATTAATTATCCTCTAATATGAAAAAAACGTTTTTATCGTTTGTAATGCTTACAACTGTTAGTGCTTTTGTTTTATCTGGATGTGCTAACCGAAAAGTAACCCGAATAGATCCTGCCGAGCAAATTGATATCAGCGGAAGCTGGAATAGTACCGACAGTAGACTTACGGCTGAAGCAATGACTAAGCAAATCATTGCCGAGAAATGGCTTGCCAATCATACTGCTGCTAAAGGTAAAAAGCCCGTTGTCATTGTTGGTGTTATTACCAATAAAAGCCATGAACACATCGAATCTGAAACCTTCATGAAAGATTTGGAACGAGCATTTATTAATACACAGTTGGTTGGGTTGGTACAGAGTGGGAAAAAAAGAGAAGCATTGAGAGCCGAAAAAGCTGATATGCAAACAAATGCTTCTGTTAGTACCATGAAAAAATTTGGATTGGAAAATGGAGCCGATTATATACTACAAGGTTCTATCAATTCTATTGTTGATGCTTACAAAAAACAAAAAACAGTTACCTATCAAATTGATTTAGAGCTCACTAATATTGAAACCAACGAAGTTGTTTGGATTGGCGATAAAAAAATAGCCAAGTATGTAAAAAATTAATTTAGTTGATTGTTTTTCAAATTGTAAGGAATGAGTGATGAATACAAATGGAAGAGGGTATGCATGGTAATACTGTGCGTACCTTTTCTTTTTTCGTGTGCTACTTACCATCACAAAATGGCTGTTTATTATAAACAAGTAGTTCGCACCACACAATACGATGAAGCTTTAAAAGTATTAGACAATAACAATTATATACAGCAAAGCAGAAATAAGTTTTTGTATTTTATTGAAAAAGGAATGGTGCAGCACCTAGCTAACAATTATGATAGTAGCAATTACTATTTAAATTTGGCTGATGCTTTTTTAGATATTCAGAAACGTACATCTGCCGATTTTATTAAATCGGTAACCATTAACCCAACTATGCAGAAATATTTGGGTGAACCATTTGATCCTTTTTTTATTCATTATTACAAATCGCTGAATTACTTGTATTTGAATAAAATGGATGATGCTATAGTTGAAGCTCGTAGAATTGGTTTGCAAAACAAATTATTGCTTGATACTTATAAAAATCCTCAAAAAAAATACACTACTGATGCTTTTGCTACGATACTTCAAGGGCTGCTTTACGAAATAGCAGGTGATATAAACAACGCTTTTATTGCTTATCGCAATGCAGCAGACATCTTTATTAATGCAAAAAGTATGTATTACGGTGTTTCCATGCCGCTACAGCTTAAAAAAGATGTTATTCGAACTGCAAGTCAAATGGGGTTTATTGATATAGCACAACAATATCGTACCAAATTTTCTTTTTCAGATACTACTGTTGTAGCAAACAAATCGTTTGCAGAAGCCATTATTTTCATTGAACAAGGTTGGTCACCCATAAAAAATGAACAAAATTTTGTTTTGTCGAGAGATGGATATGGAAATAGCGATTTTTATTATTTTGATGCTAATGGCAATCGTATAAGTATTCCATTCGACAATGGTTTTTACAGAAATATGTACGGAAATACATTTTCCGCAAATAGCGTTAATGTTACGCGTATCGCACTTCCTTACTACGTTGTACAAACCAACAACACCATGGCACCTACGGTTTTGGTTAATTCATTTGCCTATACTACCGAATTGGTACAAAATATCAATGCTTTGGCATTAACAACATTACAAGAAAGACAAGTAACGGAAATAGCACATGCAATAGCAAGACAGATTGCTAAAAAGCTAATTGAACGAGCGTCAAAAGAAGCAGCTACCGCTATTGCAAAAAGTACTTCTGATTCTAAGGACGAAAAGAAGAAACAAAAAGATGCTGAAATGGCCGGTATTATAACGGGTTTGGCTGTCAATTTATTTAATACTGCTACCGAAAAGGCAGACACCCGCAGTTGGCTTACTTTACCTGCCTATATTAACTATGTACGAGTTCCTTTGCAAGAAGGTAGTAACAATATTGTATTGGAATGTGGTAACGAAAAAAAGACTATTACTTGTGTGGCTACTGCAAAACAATCTGTACAAGTATTACATTATCGTTTTAAATAAAAAAAGCCGGTAAAACAATTTTACCGGCTTTTTAATTTATAAATATTGTTCTCCTTTCGTCCTCTTTACTTCGGCAACATATTCTTTAATTGCTTGTTCCTTTTCTTTCTTACAAATCATTAAAGCATCGGGCGTATCTACAACAATAAAATCGTCTAATCCTTGTAACAGCAACAATTTGTTTGCCGGTGCACTTACCATACATTTTGTGGCATCAATTACAATTACATTATCGGTAGCCAAAGCATTGCCAAGGTGATCCTTTTCTAAATTGTCGTAAGCACTCGTCCAAGTACCCAAGTCGCTCCAACCAAAAGATGAAGGAATAACGTAAACGTTTTGAGCTTTTTCCATTATTGCAATATCAATGCTTACATTTTTGCATAATGGATAAATACGGTCAATAGCTGCAATTTCTTCTGAGGTATTAAAATGTTGCTTTTCAGCGTCAAACAAATCAAATGTTTCGGGGTCATACATTTCAAAAGCTTTTACTACATCTTTAGCTTGCCATACAAAAATGCCACCGTTCCATAAAAAGTCGCCACTTGCAATGAATGTTTTTGCCAATTCTAGGTTTGGTTTTTCAGTAAATGTTTTTACTTTAAAAATACCATTGCCACTATCGGTCATTTCGTGTTGTATGTAGCCATAACCGGTATTTGGATAAGTTGGTTGAATACCAAGGGTTACAAATGAATTTGTTTTACTTACAAAATCCAAAGCTTTTAAAGTAATATTTCTGAAAGTTTCGGTATCTACAATCATGTGGTCACTTGGAGCAACTACTAATGCAGCATTCGGATTTTTTTGAAGTAGTTTAAATGCGATTAAGGCAACACACGGAGCAGTGTTCTTTTTACTTGGTTCGGCAATAATATTTTCTACAGGTATATCCGGCAATTGTTCGGCTACTATATGGCTATATTCTACAGCCGTAACTACATAAATATTTTCTTTTGGTACAAAGCTAGCATAGCGTTCAAATGTCCATTGAATAAGGCTTTTGCCTGTATTTAATATATCTAAAAACTGTTTTGGATATCCCGTACGGCTTTGAGGCCAAAAACGACTTCCAATACCTCCCGCCATGATGGCAACATAATAGTTACTGTTGTTCATAAAATAATTTAGTTAAAAAGTTGTACTCAAATATAATGGGTTGCAGCGTACTTTAAAAATGTCTTGATTTTTTTTCTACAGAATTCCTTCTCTCACCAAATCGTGAATATGTAATACGCCTACAAATTGGTTGTTTTCGTGTACCAATAATTGTGTAATGTCGTATTGTTTCATCATTTCAAGTGCTTCAATGGCCATAGCTTCCTTTTCAATTTGTTTGGGTTGTTTTGTGCAAATATCTAGTGCTGTAATGTTTGAAATTTGGTTGGTGTATTCCAGCATTCTTCGCAAATCTCCATCAGTTATAATACCTAATATGGTATTTGCTGCATTTGTAACAGCAGTTACACCTAAGCGTTTACCCGTAATTTCAATAATTACCTCCTTTAAACCTGCTGTGGGCAATACTTTTGGTATTTCGTTGTTGGCAATTAAATCTTCTACCCGCAAATAGAGCTTTTTCCCCAAATTGCCTCCCGGATGGTATTTTGCAAAATCTTTGTTGGTAAAGGCCGATAACTGCATTAAACAAATAGCCAAAGCATCGCCTATAACCATTTGTGCTGTAGTACTTGTGGTTGGTGCCAAGTTGTTTGGGCATGCTTCCTCGTTAACCGTAGTGTTCAATACGTAATGAGCATGGGTAGCTAAGTAGCTGTTGGTATTGCCTACAATGGCAATGATTTTGTTTTTAAAGTTTTTGATGATGGGAATCAAGTATTTGATTTCCGGACTTTCGCCGCTTTTGCTGATAATAATTACAGAATCATTTTCTTGAATCATGCCCAAATCGCCATGTATGGCATCTGCTGCGTGCATAAACAAAGCTGGAGTTCCGGTAGAGTTGAAAGTTGCAACAATTTTTTGTGCAATGATGGCACTTTTGCCAATACCACTAACTACAATTCTGCCGGTAGTTGAGTGTAAATATTGAACTACTTCTTCAAAATCGCTGTTTAAATACTCCGCAAGTTGGCTAATAGCATTTGCTTCGGCCAAAATGGTTTTTTTTGCACTTTCTAATATAATACTATTCATGTAAATGTAAAGTTAATACCTGATTGGTATAATTTTTATTGCCTTCCCAATAGTTTTTTTCATTTTCCTTTAATCTTTGTTGAATAACATTGCTTTTACAATAATGCTTTTGTAACTTCGCTCACCTTCGTAAATCAATTATTTTTTTTTGTAACATTAATAAAAAGAAAAATAGTTTTATTGGATAAAAAGAGGTAACTTTTATTCGCAATATTTTATCAAAAGCGAAATTGGCTTATTATTATGTCAACAGCAAGAAAATCATCGGGTACTACTACTTCAAAAACAAAGGTTACTAAAACGCCTATTCCGGCTAACACTCCTCTTGTAAGTTTAAATACAAGTATGCAGGAAATACAAGAAGGCTTACAAAAGTATTTTGGTTTTAAAGATTTTAAAGGTCGTCAGGAAGATGCTATCAAAAGTCTGTTAGCCGGTCACGATACTTTTGTAATTATGCCTACCGGTGGCGGAAAAAGTTTGTGCTATCAATTACCTGCAATGGTACTACCCGGATGTGCCATCATTGTTTCGCCTTTAATAGCCCTGATGAAAAACCAGGTAGATTTGGTAAGAGGTTATAGCGAAAATGATAATGTGGCGCATTTTCTCAATTCATCACTCAATAAAGGCCAAATTACTGCCGTAAAGCAGGATTTAACCGCTGGAAAAACAAAGCTGTTGTATGTAGCCCCTGAAACTTTAACGAAACAAGAAAACTTAGAATATTTTGCTGACTTAAATATTTCTTTTTTTGCTGTAGACGAAGCGCATTGTATTAGTGAATGGGGCCACGATTTTAGACCTGAATACCGTAGACTCCGCGATATGATGGATATTATTAACCCTACTATCCCTGTTATTGCACTTACTGCTACTGCTACACCGAAAGTACAAAGTGATATTGTAAAGAATTTGGGACTTCGTAATCCGAATATTTTCATTTCCTCTTTCAATAGAAGCAATTTGTATTACGAAATACAGCCAAAAATTAAGAAAGACCAAACGGTTAAAAGTATTGTCAAATTTATTTCGCAACACAAAGGAAAAAGTGGTATTATATATACCCTTAACCGAAAAACAACTGAGGAACTTGCAGAATTGTTGGTAGCCAACAATATTAAAGCGGTGGCCTATCATGCAGGTTTAGATCAAAAACTACGTGCCGATAGACAAGACCAATTTTTGAACGAAGATGTACAGGTGATAGTGGCTACTATTGCCTTTGGTATGGGTATTGATAAACCCGATATACGTTTTGTTATTCACTACAATATTCCCAAATCTATTGAAAATTATTACCAAGAAACAGGTAGAGCGGGCAGAGATGGTTTAGAGGGTTTGTGTATTTTGTATTATTCGCACAAAGATGTGTCTAAATTAGAGCATTTAATGCGCGATAAACCACTGAGTGAGCGCGAAGTAGGTGCCCAATTGATAGATGAAACTGTAGCCTACGCCGAAAGTGGAGTTTGTAGAAGAAAAATTTTACTACATTATTTTGGCGAACAATGGAAAACCGAAAATTGTTGCAATTGCGATAATTGTAACCATCCAAAAGAACAACTTGAAACCAAAGAAGAAGTAGTTAAAGTAATCAAAGTAATACAAGCCTTGGACGAACGTTTTACTACCGATTATGTGGTAAATGTATTGCGAGGCAAAGCAACATCGCAAATTACTATGTACAAGCACGAAAAACTACCCGTTTTTGGTATTGGTACAGATAAAGAAGAACATTTGTGGAATAGCCTTATCCGACAAATGTTATTAGAAAATTTGATTCGAAAAGATATTGAAGAATATGGTTTACTAAAACTTACAGACAAAGGTAGTGCCTTTTTGAAAAAACCCACTGCCTTTAAAATTGTACTCAACAACTTGTTTGAAGATGCAAACGCGGATGATGACGAAGGCGAGGGTAGTGCTAGCACTGCGGCAACTGCTTTAGATGAGCAGCTATTACAAATGTTGAAGGAATTGCGACAAAAAGAAGCTAAGAAAAAGTCATTGCCACCGTTTGTTATTTTCTTAGAAAATTCTTTGCAAGATATGTGTACGCTTTTTCCCACCACATTGGCCGAGTTGGAGCGCTGTCAAGGAGTAAGTAAGGGTAAAGCGCTTAAATACGGAAAACCCTTTGTTGAATTGATTGGTAAATATGTTGAGGAAAATAATATAGAAAAGCCGGAAGATTTTGTAATGAAAAGTGTTGCTAATAAAAGCAGCAATAAAATTTATATTATCCAAAACATAGACAAAAAAATACCTTTAGAAAACATTGCCAAAAATAAGAGCTTAAGCCTTACGGAATTGTTGGAAGAGATGGAAACAATAGCTGCAAGTGGTACTAAGCTTAACTTAGATTATGCTATTGACGATTGGCTAGACAATTATGAGCAAGAAGAAATTATTGATTATTTTAAAGGTTGTGAAACTTCATCGCTTGAAGTAGCGCAAAAAGAGTTAGCAGACGGCGATTTTACACTTGAACAATTAAAAATTATGCGAATTAAGTTTTTGAGCGTTTACGGCAACTAATTTATTGTACCTACTTTTATAGAACAAGAAAGCCAAAGACAAAAATGTCTTTGGCTTTCTTGTTGATGATTCTAAACAAGGTTATTCAATAATTTCAATATTTCTTCCGTTTTATCTACCGAAATTGGTATTTCAGCACCATCTTCAATTATTAAAGTGCCTCCATCGCTTTTTACGTACTTTTTAATAGAGTGTATATTTACCATATAGCTTCTATGACAACGGATAAACGAAGTATCTTCTTCTAGTAAGTCCTCAAAATATTTCAGCTTTTTACTAACTAAAATGGGAGTTTTACCGCGGGTAAATATTTTGGTGTAGCTACCCTCGGCCTGAAAATAATTGAGGTCTTCCACTTTTACTATTTCCAAACCATTTGCTACCGGAATGGCAATTTTTCGGGATAAATTAGATTGTAAGTTGTGTTTTAGTAAGGCAATGTTTTTGGCATTGGTACTCGATTTTATTTTTTTATATTTATCAAGGGCATGTTGTAATTTGTCTTCTTGCAATGGTTTTAATAAATAGTCAATTGCACTTAGTTCAAAAGCTTTAATGGCATAATCATTAAACGCTGTGGTAAACACAATACTAAATGCAATTTCGTCTTCGTTAAAAAATTCGAGCAGTTGCAAACCGCTGTAGCCCGGCATTTCAATGTCGAGAAAAACGATATCCGGTTGATTTTTCTTGATACTTCGCACCCCGCTTGGCAAATCTTTGCATTTTTCTACTACAATTACAGTTGGATCTATGTTGGTTAACATGAGTTCGAGTAATTGTGCCGCTTTTCCTTCGTCTTCTATTATTATTGCCTTTATTCCCGACATGTTTCTACTGTGTTATTTTGTATAGATTATTTGAATTTCAATTAGTAACAAAAAATGACCAAATATTCTTTTCGCTGAAATTACATATTTTTTACAATTCTGTGATAAATTTTGCTTTTTTTGTGTTATTGCTTAGTTAAAGCGCACCATTTCTAACGGAAACGAAATCAATACGGTTGTTCCTGTTGCTCTACCGTCTGTATCTTTTTTGTCAATAAAAGAAATATCTATTTTGTTTTTTAATGTTTGATTTAGGATATGGATGCGTTTATCGTTGGCATTTGTAGAAAAGCCCAAACCTTCGTTTTTCTTCTTGTATAATTGGCCGCTTTGCTTACGTCCAATGCCGTTGTCATCTATTTGAATATGTACTGCGTTCATTTCTTTCATTAGTTGAAATGAAATAGATAGTTTTCGGTTGCTTTCTTTGTGTAATAAACCGTGTTTAATAGCATTTTCTACATAGGGTTGTATGAGCATGGGAGGAATTTGTATGGTATCGGTATTTAACTCTGGATCTACAATAATTTTTGCTTCAAAATTATCCTCAAAACGCATTTCCTCTAGGTCTATATACAATTGCAACATTTCTATTTCCTCAGTGAGTGTTACATTGATTTTGTTACTTGCGCTTAAAATGGTGCGTATAAGGTTGCTAAACTTACCCAAATAACTACTTGCTTTTCTTTTATCGTTGGTATAAATATAACTTTGAATAGTATTGAGTGCATTGAAAATGAAGTGGGGATTCATTTGGCTTTTCATAGCTGTAAGCATACTATTGCGCAATTGTGCTTCTAGTTGTACATTATTTAAATCTAGCGTATTGCGTTTATTGATATTGTTGATACGTTGTTGTACTATTAAATACGCAATGTCAATAATAATACCTGCTATAATGGCATATACCCACCATTGCAACCACCAAGGTTTTGTAATAACAAATTTGTAAACAATAGGTGTTTCTGCTTCTATTCCATATTCGTTTATAGCTACGGCTTCAAATGTGTAATTTCCTGCTTCTAATGCTGAAAAATTGACTGTTTTTTGTAATGCGCTTATCATTTGCCAACCTTGATTGGTACTACCTAATAATCGGTATTTTATTTGCAAGGTTAGTGGCTTACTATACCACAAAGCTGCTATGTGAAATTGAATATTGTTGTGATTATAGCTAATATTTGTGTGGTTGTTATATATCGTATCAGTAAAATTGGTTGTTACAAACAGTAAGTGATTAACCGGTTTTTTAAGGTCTTTATTGTTTTGTAATGTAAACTCGTAAATACCGGAATTTGTGGCAATCCAATTTTTGTTTTCAATAATCTTTATGTCGTAAACCTCTGTTCCATGTATATCAGGTAGTGCCCACTCATTTTCTATTTTTTCATTTTTTAGGTTAATTACTTGTACCAACCCCGCTCCCAATAACCATATATTTTCTTCCGTTTGTTGTAATTTGATGATACTATTTGAAGTTAGTCCTTCTTTTGTTGTAAGATTTCTGATTCTGTTGTCCTCCACAATCAAAAGACCGTTGCTCATTGTTGCAACTACAAGTTTGTTCTTGTGTAGAATTAAGTCTGCTGCATAAATTGGCTTATTTTGGTACAGGATGGGCTTATAACCTCCTTGTGTTAATTTGTACAATCCTGTTTTATACGCCACATACATTTGATCTGTTGAATGATTGTAAGCAATACTTCTACTTCTTTGGTTTGTATTAAAATTGGCTTCTGCATTGTCTGTTGTTATATTTTTACCTTTTATTGTTAAAAACTTTGGTTCTTTCTCTAGGTTTGATGATATGATTTTGAAACCTGCAGCAGTTGCTAAATAGATATAGTCTTTATCTACAATTGCTTTTTTTACTGCTACTTTATCCATGTACGTTTTAATGATTGATGTTTGAATATTGAGGTAAACCAAAGCATTGCCTGTAATAATTAAATACTCCGATTTGTTTACTTCAACAATATTTATTACCTCTCCCGCATTTTGAGGCAATTGCAATACAGATTTTTTATATGGTTGATTACCAATATATACATTGCCTAAATTGGTGACCTTAATAATTCCTTTTGTACTAGCTATAAAAGTTTTTACAAACTCATCTTTATTTAGAAAAACATCTCTTTTTACTTCCCAAGCTTTCTTTTTTGGAATAAAATACAGACCTCCAGTTAAACTACTCAACCAATAATTATTTTCATGGTCTACTACTATATCGCTGATGTTTTTATTGTTAATTTGAATAGTACCATCATTTAATTGGCTCAGTTTGCTTGCATGTATCCAATATTTGGTAAGGTTGCTTTTTGAAATATATGTTACTCTACTATAACACTGAATACTGCCCACACAGAACAGTGTATCATTTCGCAAAAGCAGTTTGTGAATTTGTGTTTGATTGTTATCAAGACCAATAATAGTATCAGATATGGTATTCGCGTATACGCCAATGATTTTAAAAGGTTTATTATTGGAGTCCATCGAACAGACTGTAATTGGTTTTAAGCCTGTTTCTGTGTTGTAGGAATACATTTGTTTTTTTCCGTACAATACTGCAAAGTTTGATGCAATAGCTATTGATTCTGTTGCTTCTACTTTTTGTCGATTACTTGTTGTACTTATGTATTTTCTTTGTTTATTGCCTGTATGGTAAATAAAAAGGCCTTGTTTACTTGTTACTAGTAATTGTTTATCTAATAGTCCTATTTTAGGATAAGCGTCTTCTTTTGTATAATCGTAGTCGGTTATTTCAAGCATTTTTTCATTCTCTACACAAAATAGTTGTCCGGAAAAATTATGACACCAAATTCTACCCTTTTCATCTTCAAGCAAATCGCTAATACTTAACGATACCTGATTGATACATGTAAAATTGGTAAATGATATACCATCGTATCTACTTAATCCCAATTCATGCCCAATCCACAAGAATCCTTTTTTATCTACTAATAATGAGTATACTTCTTTTGATGGCAATCCATTAATCGGTACAAATGTATTTTCAATTTGTGCATGTATCTGAGAATGTAAAGCCAAAAATAGGAATACTAATTGGAGCATCTTTTTCATCGTGTGAATGTACTGTTTTTCCTTTTTTGTTCTTGTGTATGAATTCTTTATTTCTATTGGTGAAGGTTTTAACTAGTTTGGTGAAATCCATTGAATATGAGCCATTTTTGTATCTAATTTCATTCTTTCAAGTTTCTTATTTCCGTATTTAACAGTCCCGTTTTATCCAATAAATAAGAATCATTATTAATGTAAATAATTGGTTCTTTATATCCTATGTGCTAAATCTGTTAAAACATATAAAGGCTTTTCTTTTTGGAAGAGCCTTTTTGTTATTTGTGTCATTTTAATATGATACAATCACTTTTAGTGTCACAATTTTCAATCAATCACGTATTTATTACTTCCACGTTGTTGCATCTTTTTTACACGTAATTTTACAAATACTTGGTTTTGTTTGTTACCTCTAAATATACAAAGTGTACCAATTTGAGTTGGATACAATTATATCGCCACATACCTTTTTTAAAAGCGGTTTTTATTTATGCTTGCACTGCATTTGGAGGACCACAAGCTCATTTTGGTATGTTGCACAATACTTTTGTGCTAAAGAGGAAAGATCTTTCTGAGTCTGAACTTCTTGATTATATTGCTTTTTGTAGCGTATTGCCCGGAGCTTCGTCTACCCAAACTCTTACCCTCATTGGATATAAAAGAGGTGGAACTCTATTGGCATTTTTAACTTTGCTGGTTTGGATTTTACCAGCTACTGTACTCATGGCTTTTTTTTCTGCACTTTATCCAATATTCGAAGGACAATTTAGTTTACCTTATTTGTTTAAGTTTGTTGAATCAATGGCAATTGGATTTGTTGCTTTTGCAGCTTACCATATGTTTTTGTTACTTGTTAAGGCATATTATTCAAAGTTGAGCCAATGGTTTATCGCTTTTTTTGCCTTTACTACGTTTGTACTTTATACAACACCGTGGATATTTCCTCTCATCATCATTTTAGGAGCTTATTGTAGTAAATACTTATCTAGTCATATAAAGTCTTCCCCTGCTAATACTCATATAGCTAAACCCGTCACTGTTGGTATCATACGCTGGAAACGCATTTTTATTTTTCTGCTTATTTTTTTAATTGTTGGTTCTTGCTCTGAATTAAGTACACAAAACAATTGGAAATACCGTAAGCAATTCAACTTGTTTGAAAGTACTTTTCGGTTTGGCAGTCTTGTTTTTGGTGGTGGAGATGTATTAATGGCATATATGTATGAGCAATATGTTGTACGACCTCAAAGTAACACCATTAAGCAAAATGGGCGTGATGTTTTAAAAATGACACATACAGAATTCTTAACTGGGAGTGGTTTGATTAGGGCTATACCAGGTCCTGTATTTTCTATTAGTAGTTATGTAGGGGCAGTGCTTATGAAACCACGTCAGCAGTTGAATGCTATGCCTAGTTACTATAATAAAACACGCAGTAATAACAATACAATCCTCTACTTGTCTTCAAGTTCGGTTCAAGGGGCAGTTATTGCAACGATGGGTGTTTTTTTGCCAAGTTTTTTATTAGTGTTATTTTTCTTTCCTATTTGGCAATATGTAAAATCTAACAACGTTGTTTTGAGTGCGTTATCTGGAATATCCACCGCTATGGTAGGTATAATGATTGGTACTTCTTGTTATCTATTTAAGGCAATGCTAGTTAGTGATTGGTATAGTAATCACCGCATTACTATTACTATTGCGGACTGTTTAATGGTGGCAGCAGTATTTTTGATGCTTTATAAAAGAGTGTTTCCTGCTCCTATTATTGTGGGACTATGTTTTGTAACCGGAATTCTATTTTCTTATTTCTTGTAGTAGTTGTTTTTCTCAATTTCTGCTAACACCTGCTCTGGCAATAAGTAGGTAGTTGAATGAATTTTCCCTTCTTTAATTAATTGTCGAATGTAGGTTGCTGAAACTTCTAGAAGAGGGGCTTTTACAACTGTTAATTGATTTAGCTGATTATTTTTGATTGTAAGAGAAGCATTTATTGGATAATTAGGTCGTTCATAAACAATAAATGGATAATTGGCAATCAGTGTTTCATAGTTTTTCCATTTATGTAAATTTTGCAAGCTATCGCTTCCAATAATGATCGAGAACTGATAAGTAGGATATTTTTCTTTTAAATAGGTAAGTGTATCTATGGTATAGGAAGGTTTTGGCAGTTGAAGTTCTATGTCGCATGTTTTTAAGTGTAAATTTCCTTCAATTGCTATATTCACTAGATGTAACCTGTGGTATTCGTTTAATAAGCTGCTTGTAGGCTTTAGTGGATTGTGTGGACTCACTACCAACCATACTTGTTGAAGGGTGCTGTTGTGGGCTATGTGGTTAGCTATAATTAAATGACCAATGTGTATAGGGTTAAAAGAACCAAAATATAAACCAATATTCATGATGCATTATTTATTCGTCATCTTTAATAGCTTCTGTGGCTATTCTTCTTCTACAAATATACTATTCGCCTCGTTGAGTCTTAGGCTAAGTACATAACCGGCCACAGATATTGATATTGGATCACCTAGTGGTGCCACTTGTTCCACTTTAACTGTTTCTCCGGGTACAAATCCCATCTCCATTAATTTTATAAACAGCTCATCTTTTTCGAACGAAACGATCCTAGCTTTTCTACCTACTCCAATTTCATTTAATTTTTTCATTCTTTATAAATATCAGCAAATGTAACGGCACAATTTGTGTTTTTGTTACGAATTTTGGAGCAACAAACTTTTTAACATGCAACAACAGGTTTTATTCAATTATGCCGACATTCAGCCGCCCAAATTCCCCAAAA
>Ga0209398_1000306_pt1 | contig 32202 bp, 26 predicted proteins | sample AshMeaBigSpring_FD_184125 | JGI IMG/M metagenome (GOLD analysis project Ga0209398, IMG submission 184125) | Groundwater microbial communities from Big Spring, Nevada to study Microbial Dark Matter (Phase II) - Ash Meadows Big Spring (SPAdes)... | ecosystem: Environmental > Aquatic > Deep...
AATCAAAAGAACACAATACAACTTGGACTTGATATTCGTAACTTACCAAATTTAATTAATAGCAATTGGGGTATTTACAAAACAGTAAACGCAACTAATATTTTATCGTACACCTCCGGTAAATACTCGTTCCCAAAAGTAAACAATGAAGTATTAAAAACAACTTACAAAGATTATCAAAGTTTTGCATCAACATATTCTATGCAAATATCACTGAGATATATATTTAACTAATAAAAATTATTTCAACAAAAAAGCCCAACTTCAAAAAACTGAAGTTGGGCTTTTCATTTGTGTGATTCAGCTGGGGCTCGAACCCAGGACCCCATCCTTAAAAGGGATGTGCTCTACCTGCTGAGCTACTAAATCATCCTGTTTTTGTGTGCTTTCCGAATCGAGTGATTCAGCTGGGGCTCGAACCCAGGACCCCATCCTTAAAAGGGATGTGCTCTACCTGCTGAGCTACTAAATCAATTCCTAAAAAGCGACTGCAAAGATACAGCATTTTTTCAAAATAACAAATACCTTTACAACGATTTTATATATATTTCTCACACAACCACACAACAACTTAATAATCAACACTATAAAATTAAATTATCAGTTTACAACTAGCGATTATGTGCTATTTTTGAGCTTTATACTGACTCATTATGGCCGGCAATTCATTCGGTTAAGGTAATAAAAAGGTAACTGATTAGGCTAAACTGCAAAAAAAATCAGTTTCTATTAGTCATTTTACAAGCTCCATAATGGAAACAACAAGCATGCTGAATTAATAAAAGTATCAAAAATCTAAAAATTTAACAACAGAATAACGATTACAAGCATTTTTTTTTGTACATTCGTGCCCTCAAACATAAAGAATTATAATTTTAACAATACAACTTTTTTAAAAATGGCTATTTTAGGAAAAATCAGAAGCAAAGGAATTTTGCTCATGGTCGTAGTAGGTGGTGCATTATTTGCATTTATTATTGGCGATGCATTAACACAGGGATCGACTTACTTTAACAAATCGCGTGAAGTAGTGGCCGAAATTGATGGCAAAGAAGTCAACATCAATGATTTCCAGGCATCTATCGATCAAATGATTGAAGTTTACAAAATCGAAACCGGTCAGAACGAGTTGACCGAAGAAATTACCTCACAACTCAGAACTTCTGTATGGGAAAGTTTATTAAACGAAGAATTATTATTTGCCGAAGCTAAAAAATTAGGCTTGGCAGTAGGAGTTGATGAGTTATCAGATCGTCTGATTGGCAACAATATTCACCCGCTAATTATGCAGCGTCGTGCATTTGCCGGCGAAAATGGTCAGTTCAGTCGCCCTGCATTGGTGCAATTCCTCAATAGTTTGGAAACTACACCCGAAAACGAGGATATGCGCAATCAAATTGAGCAGGCAAAAAAATACTGGAAATTCTGGGAGAAAAATGTAAAACTGACTTTGCTTCAGGAAAAATACAATGCTTTAATGTCGAAAGTGGTTACAGCCAACAGCTTAGATGCCAAATCGGAATACGAAGCAGCTAAACGCAGCGTAGATGTAAACTATGTAGTACAACCTTATTTTTCAGTTCCTGATAAAGATGTGGAAGTTTCGAAAAGCGAAATCAAAGATCGCTACAACAAACAAAAAAACTTGTACAAACAGGAAGCTGCCCGCTCGCTTAAATTTGTTGTTTTCAGTGTAAAACCATCACCCGAAGATTACAAAAAGGCTGAAGTGGCCATGAATACATTAAGTGGCGAATTTCGCACCACAGCTGATGTTGCCGGTTTTGTAAATCAAAATTCGGAAGTTCGTTATACCGGAAAACCCTATTCAGAAGCAACTGTACCTGCAAATCTGAAAGACTTCGCTTTTGGAAATGCTGCCGGAACAATTATGGGACCTGTTTTTGCAAACGACACTTACACCATGGCTCGTGTTATGGAAACAGGTATTTTGCAATCCGACTCTGCTAAATTGCGTCACATTTTCTTAGCTAAAACCGACGAAGCTAAAACCGACAGTATTGTAGCTGCTATTAATGCAGGTGGCGATTTTGCAGCTTTGGCAGCCAAATACTCAGCTGTAAAACAAACTGCTGCCAATGGTGGTGAAATTGGCTGGATTATGGAAGATGTAACAGGCCTTGATAAAGAAATTATTACCAAATCTTTTGCAAGCGCTCCAAATGGTATTTTCACAATTAAAAACGAACAGGGAACTCAAATTTTTCAGGTAACACAAAAAACAGCTCCAAAACGCAAAGTAAAATTAGCTATTTTCGAAATTAAAGTGGCTACCAGTAATATGACAGTAAGCAAAATTTACAACGAAGCAAAACAGTTTGCGGCCGAACTGAAAGGAGCTGATTTTGACAAACGCGCTCAGGAGAAAGGATACAGTGTTCGCACAGCCAACGAATTGCCAGCTACAGCCGACAAGGTAGCAGAACTACCACAATCGCGTCAGATTGTGCGCTGGGCTTTCGAAAACGACAAAGAAACAGTTTCTGACGTGTACGATTGCGACAATCAGTTTGTAGTGGCAACCGTTACGGATGTTTTGGAAAAAGGCTTCCGTCCGGTTGAAAAAGTATCCGAACAAATTAAAGCAGAACTTATACGTGAGAAAAAAGCAGATTTGATTATTGAGAAACTAAAAGCTCAAATCGCAAAAACTCCTTCGATTGAAGGAATTGCAGCTGCTATAGGTAGCGAAGTAAAATCGGCTCCGGCTGTAAACTTTGCAGCTTATCAGTTTGGAGTGGCAGGTTTCGAACCAGCGGTTGTTGGCAAAGTATCTGTTTTACCTGTCAATAAAGTTTCAGCACCTATCAAAGGAAACGCCGGGGTTTATGTTGTTTTGCCTTCGAATCCGCAGGTTAACAACGCTCCTTTCGATGCCAAAATGCAGGTTATGATGCTGAACTCACGCCTGAGTTATTCGTTGCCATACACAATTATTCAGGACATACGTAATAATGCAGACATAGTTGACAACCGTATCAACTTCTTCTGATAAATACTAAAATAAAAAAAAGCAAAACGGAATGAACCTTTTCATTCCGTTTTGCTTTTTAAGTGAAGGTTCAATTTCAAAACGATTTTTTCTTTTTTACATAATCGAAAAGTTACATGACTAACGATACTAATTCACATCCCCTTCAGGGGCTTGGGGCATCTACAACAATAATGAAAACTCCATTAATAGGTAAAACTGTTGACGAAATAAAGATTATAGCTACTGAATTGGGAATGCCATCATTTACCGGAAAACAAATTGCCGATTGGATTTACCGCAAACGTGTTTTTTCGATTGAAGAGATGACTAACCTATCGGTGAGAAACAGACAAATTCTGAGTGAATCGTACGAGGTAGGTCGTTCGTTGCCTTCGCAGGAAACTGCATCGGTTGATGGCACTAAAAAATACCTCTTTACAACACCGGACAACAACTTTATTGAAACAGTATATATTCCCGACGATGATCGCCACACGCTTTGTGTATCGTCGCAGGTAGGCTGCAAAATGAATTGTTTGTTTTGTATGACAGGCAAACAAGGCTTTACGTCAAATCTGACTGCCGCCGAAATATTGAATCAAATTCTTTCGGTTCCTGAAGCTGACAAACTCACCAATCTGGTCTTTATGGGCATGGGTGAACCGATGGATAATTTACCAAATGTGCTACGTGCGCTCGAAATACTTACTGCCGACTATGGATATGCCTGGAGCCCCCGAAGAATTACAGTTTCTACGATTGGTGTTTTGCCAAAAATGAAAATTTACCTTGAACAATCCAATTGCCATTTGGCTATTAGCATGCATTCGCCTTTTCCCGACGAACGTCTGAAAATTATGCCTGTAGAGAAACCGTTTCCGATTATTGACATACTTAACGAACTAAAAAAACATGATTTCAGCCACCAGCGGCGCGTTTCGTTCGAATATATTATGTTCGATGGTTTTAATGATACCATGCGTCACGCTGTCGAAATGGTCAGACTGTTGAAAGATATTGATTGCCGTGTTAATTTAATACGTTTTCATGCTATTCCAAATGTGGATTTAAAGACTTCAAACGAAGCAAAAATGGTGTTTTTCCGCGATTATTTAACTTCGAATGGCATAACCACCACTATACGCAAATCGCGTGGCGAAGACATTTTTGCTGCCTGTGGAATGCTTTCGACCCTCGAGAAACAAAAGAAGGATAGCTAAGCAGCTATCCTTCTTTTTATTTACCTCAATATTGTATTTTAAAAATTACTATTGATTTTTTGAGCAATTTCCTGCATCTCTTCACTTGTTAATTGGAGTTTTGCATGTTGAAAATTCATATCCGACTCTTTCTGAATCGGAATAAGATGAATATGTGCATGAGGCACTTCGAGTCCGATAACGGTAACACCTACCCGCACACACGAAACGCTTTTTTCAATTGCTTTAGCCACTTTTTTGGCAAATACCATCATGGCAGCAAGCGTATCATCATCGAGATCAAAAATGTAATCAACCTCCAATTTAGGAACAACAAGTGTATGTCCTTTCGTCATGGGACGAATGTCCAAAAACGCAAAAAAACGTTCATTTTCTGCTATTTTATAACACGGAATTTCGCCTGCTATTATTTTACTGAAAATTGTCATAACACATTACATGCTGATTTCGATAACTTCAAATTCCATAACGCCCGACGGTACAGTAACCGTAGCCTTTTCACCTATTTTTTTACCAAGTAATCCCTTGGCTATAGGTGTAGTAACCGAAAGTTTACCCTCTTTCAAGTTAGCTTCACTTTCCGAAACCAGCATATACGACATTTGCTGACCGGATTTGGTATTTTTAATTTTAACGCGAGTCAGAATCTGAACCTCGTTGGTGTTAATTTTCGATTCGTCAATCATACGTGCCGATGCAATTGTTTCTTTCAACAACGAAATTTTCATTTCGAGCATTCCCTGCGCTTCTTTTGCAGCATCGTATTCCGCATTTTCCGATAAATCGCCCTTATCGCGGGCTTCAGCAATTTGTTTTGAGATGGCAGGTCGTTGCACACTCTCCAGTTCATTCAGTTCCGCCATTAATTTTTTATAACCTTCTGCGGTCATATAAGTAACTGCCATAATTTTAAGATTTTAACGTGATTATTAAATGTGTAAACAAAAAAGAATTCCGACATTTTGCCGGAACTCTTGTTCGTTTTGAATTATTTTATGCAAATATACAAGCTATTTTTGTAAAAACAAAGTATTTGTATCAAAATATTGTAATCGGCATTTTAATACTTTGTTTTTCAATACTTTCTATTAAATATTTCGGAAGCAATAAAGGCTGCCCTTGCTTCTTCAACCGTATTCAAGCTATAAGCATTTTCGGTTTCAGTAGTTTGTTCTACAACTGTTTTGCTAACCGGTGTACTCAGTTTCGAAATATCTTTTCTGGCTTTTAGTTTTGTAAAATCTGTTGCAGTTTCATAACTTACAAGCGTCTCTTGCGACTTAGCCTGCATCTGCGAAACCGGTCTTTCGTAGACTACCTCTGGAATAGTTACAGGTGTCGGAACAAATACTTCTTCCGGAATTTCTTTATATTCATACTCCTCTTCTACTTCCGGAGCGGGAGCAAATTCTTTCTTTTTGGACTTATTTTTAAACAAACTGCTTAGCCCAGCTATAACTACTATAATAAGATAGAGATAATCGCCTATGTCTTCCATAATACTTGCTATTTTATAAAAAAACAAAGGGGAGCTTCACAGCTACCCTTTGCCACATTTTAACCTAAACCTTAACTATGAAAAATTTATCTGTTTGTTTACTCTGCAAAGATAAGCTACAAAATGCATTTATTGCAAACATTTTGTGTTAATAAAATATAATACAATATGTTAAAATTTCACCATTTTGCTAACAATCAGATTTTCAATCCCCTAAATTTCTTTTAGTAGAATAACAAAAAACTTTTTGTTTAATTTGATGGAATTTTTGTATTTTAGCGGACAATTACTACGAATTATTACCAGCAATAAAATTCGCTTCATGAATTCATTCCTATACCGCATAGCCAATACTTTTTATTCTAATAAAAATGAGCAAATAAGTAATCTCACTTTCGTTTTCCCAAACCGGAGAGCCGGATTATTTTTCCGGAAATACCTGTCGGAAATTACTGACAAGCCACTTTTCTCGCCTGAAATACTGACCATTAATGAGTGTTTTGCCGCTGCTTCAACACTTCAATTATCCGACAAACTTAGTAATTTATTTTTAATTTACCGCATTTACAAAAAGTTAAGCAACACCGATGAAAGTTTTGACTCCTTTGTTTTTTGGGGAGAAATGCTGTTGAACGATTTTGATGAGGTGGATAAATACTTAGTGGATGCCCGACAGCTATTTCAAAACGTTACTGAGCTAAATGAAATTGAACTACTATTTAATGTATTAAACGACCGGCAAATAGAAGCCATACGTCAGTTTTGGAAAAATTTTATTCCTGTTTCGGAAGAAAAAACCAAAGAGCAGTTTATTGCAACCTGGAAAGTACTCTACGAAGTTTACAGCGAATTTGTAGCACAACTTAAAACACAGGGATTAGGAACTGAAGGAATGATATGTCGTGAAGTAGCCGAAAAACTTAAAAGTAAACAATCGATTCCACTTTGGGAAAACAAACAATTTGTTTTTGTTGGTTTCAATGCACTTAATCCATGCGAAAAAGCCCTGATGCTTGCTTTGAAGAATAACGGTCAGGCTGACTTCTATTGGGATTATGAGTCGGAACAGCTGCGCGACCCTGACAATCCTGCTTCGTTGTACTTTGCCGAAAACACGACAATTTTTCCGTCAAAACACATTATTGATTCGCAACCCGAAAAACTTTCAGGTAAAAAAATCAAGCTTGTAGGTATTCCTTCAGCAGTAGGAATGACTAAGTACGTATATGCAACACTCGAAAAACTAAACTTAGATAGCAGCAAAAACGGTTCGTGGATAGACACTGCAGTAGTATTGCCCGATGAAAGTCTTTTACTTCCGCTGCTGTACGCTTTTCCACCGGAGATAGATAAAATTAATATCACAATGGGGTATCCATTGAGTTCCACACCTGTTGTCGGATTGCTTGCGCAGATTTTTGAATTGCACCGAAGAGTACGAAATTCGAAAAATAAAACCTGGTTTTATCACAAAAATGTATTAGACATTATACATCATCAATACATTTCGCAACTTTACTCTGCCGAAACAGAGAAAATTGCTAACGATATGTCTCGGTTCAACAAAATATATGTAACAGATACAGAACTGCATAAAAATAAATTACTTACAACCATTTTCAGCACTATAAATTCCACATCTGAGTTTATAAACTACCTGCTCAGCATTTTACAACAATTAAGTTCCGGATGGAAAAACGCTGCTAATGAGGATAATGATTATCAGTTGGAGTGCGATTTTTTGCAACAATTTTATATAACAATAAATCGTATTAAAACAATTATTTCTGAAAACAGCGACGAATCCGGCATTACGATCGATACTTTGAGCCGAATAATCATGCAACTCGTTGCCGGTATTTCAATTCCGTTTGTTGGTGAACCACTCGATGGACTTCAGGTAATGGGTGTACTTGAATCACGCGGGCTTGACTTCGAAAACTTGATTATTACTTCATTCAACGAAGGTATTTTCCCCAAAAAAACATCGCTAAACAGTTTTATACCCTATACGCTACGGCGGGGGTTTGGTTTACCGACATTTGAACATCATGATGCAATCACATCTTACAACTTTTACCGTTTGATTCACAGAGCAAAAAATCTCTATTTTGTGTTCGACTCGCGTACAGAAGGCACTCAAAATGGTGAAGTAAGCCGCTATATTAATCAACTGAACTATCATTATGGCTTGAATATTGAAACTCAAACTGTAAATTACGATATTTCATTTGGCGAAACGAAGCCTGTGGCAGTTGTAAAAAATGAGGAGATAATGCAAAAACTCAATCGGTTTCTGGCCGATGGAGATGCTAAAAGATACCTTTCGGCAAGTTCAATCAATACATATATTAATTGTCCATTGCAATTTTATCTAACAAAAATAGAACAACTCAACGAAGCTGACGAAATAAAGGAAACCATCGAGGATGATGTTTTTGGCACACTGTTTCATGCTGTGATGGAGTATATTTACGAGCCATACAATGGACAGCTGATGACTGCTGAAAAAGTGGAAACAATTAGTACAAACCAACTGCTGATTGACAGATATATACGTAAAGCATTTACCGAAAAATACTACCGGCTTAATACCAATGAGTTAGTGGAACTCGAAGGTAGCAATTTGTTGATTGCAAACGTATTGCGAAAATATGTATTAAAAGTCCTCCAATACGATAAAATGTATGCACCATTTACATATATTGAATCGGAACGAAGTTGTTTCATTACTCTGCCAATTAGCTGCGGCAATGTGAATATTACCGGCGTCATTGACCGTATCGATGAAAAAGAAGGAAAATTACGGGTGCTCGATTACAAAACAGGAAACGGAAATCTTGAATTCAACAATATTGATGAAGTTTTTGAATACAATAATGATAAGCGTCCGAAGTACATTTTACAAACATTTTTGTATGGCACATTGTATAAGCAATATGCAGGAGGGAAAACGCTAATTCCGGGTATTATTTATCTTCGCGACACCTACAAAGATAATTTCAGTACTGAAATTGTGAATAAACAAACAAAAACAAAGGTTGATAATTATGAAGAATACGAAGATGATTTTTTAGGTGCCCTTAAAAGTTGCCTGGAAGACATTTTTAATCCTGACGTAGCTTTTAAACAGTCAGAAAGCATAAAGCCCTGCGAATATTGTTCATATAAAAATATTTGCAACCGATAAATATATAACGCTTATGACATCCATTTATCCCGAATAATTCAATTTTATCCCAAAAACAGTGTTTATTTCCCATATTTTTTATCATTACAAAATCATCAGTTTACTTTGCAGTGAATTTATAAACCTGCAATGAGTTTTTTACAAAATTTTAAAATCAATGTTCTATGTCTAAAAATCTTTTTCTTATTGTTGGTTTAAATGTAATATTCACGCTGTCGCTTTTTTCGCAGCATGAACTTTTTGAAAAGAGACAGTTTATTTTTGAATCAGACACCCTGCCTTATCGTATTTTATATCCCGAAAATTACGATAAGGCAAAAAAATATCCAGTTGTATTGTTTTTACATGGTTCGGGAGAGCGTGGAAATGATAACGAAAAACAATTGAAACATGGTAGATATTTATTTACGAATGCCGAAAACAGGCAAAAATATCCGGCGATTGTTATTTTTCCACAATGCCCTACAGGTCAATATTGGGCACCGGTAAGTAAAGAAGAAGGAAAAGAATTTACGTATGTTAATTCAAAAACACCAACTGAACCAATGAGGTTACTGATACGTTTATTATCAGACCTTAAAAAGAAAGAAGCTGTTGACAGGAAACGTATTTATGTTACGGGACTTTCGATGGGCGGTATGGGAACCTTTGATTTAATTTGTCGACAACCCAAAACCTTTGCAGCAGCAGTTCCTATATGCGGTGGTGTAAGTTTGGAACGATTACGAAAAATCAAAAAAATGCCGGTTCGAATCATTCATGGCGATGCCGATACTATCGTTCCTGCCTTGCATTCGCGAAATGCATATATCGAACTGAAAGCAATGGGAGCGCAAAAAGCACAAATTGTACTTTTCAAGGGCGTTGGGCACAACAGTTGGGATCATGCATTTAAAATGAATGATTTTTTGGAATGGATGTTTACAAAACATTTATAACATTGAAAATGAGACAGTATAATTCATAATAACAGGAAATAAAGGGTTTAAAAAATGCTAAATATTAGCCTGAATTATTGTTCAGACTAAAAAATAAGTACTTTTGCGAACAGATTATAAATTGTAACTTATATGGCAAAGTTTATTGGGGCAGTAGTGGTTGATACCGAAAAATGCAAAGGTTGCGACCTATGTGTGGTAGCATGTCCGACTACCGTTTTAGCACTTTCGAGTGAAGCAAATTCAAAGGGATATAATTTCTCACACATGGCTAACAGTGCTGAATGTGTAGGTTGTTCGGCCTGTGCGAACGTTTGTCCCGACGCATGTATTACTGTTTATAGAGTGAAATTGCCATAAATCAATTTCTACTTAAAACCAAAGTACAACTTTCAAATTGTAACTAAAAATGAGTAAAAAAAATCAGGATAATGAAGTGCTCTTAATGAAGGGCAACGAGGCTATAGCACATGCGGCCATACGTTGTGGTTGTGATGGATATTTTGGATATCCGATTACACCACAGTCCGAAATAATGGAAACGCTTATGGAACTGGAACCCTGGAACACTACCGGAATGGTGGTATTACAAGCCGAAAGCGAAACAGCTTCTATAAATATGGTATACGGTGCTGCTGGTTGTGGAAAAAAAGCAATGACATCTTCATCAAGCCCCGGTGTAAGTTTAATGCAGGAAGGTATTTCGTATATTGCTGCAGCCGAACTACCCTGCGTCATAGTAAACGTTATGCGTGGCGGTCCCGGCTTAGGAACTATTCAACCCAGTCAGGCCGATTATTTTCAGACTGTTAAAGGTGGCGGACATGGCGACTATAAAATGGTTACATTAGCACCGGCATCGGTTCAGGAAATGGCTGATTATACTGTTTTAGCATTCGAATTGGCTTTTAAATACCGTACTCCGGCCATGGTTTTAGCTGATGGTATTATCGGGCAAATGATGGAAAAAATAGTTCTGCCGCCATTTCAACCTCGCTGGACAGAAGAAGAAATAAAAACTATTTCGCCCTGGGCAACCTTAGGCAAGCCTGCAAACCGCGAACCGAATGTAATAAATTCGTTGCGCTTGGAAGCCCATGAAATGGAAGATCTAAATAATACTTTGCAGGGACGTTATCGTGAAATTGAACAACAAGAAGTAAGATTCGAAGAAATAAACTGCGACGACGCTGACTACCTATTGGTTGCTTTTGGAATTACTGCACGTATTTGTCAGAAAACAGTGGAACTTGCCCGTGCCGAAGGATTAAAAGTAGGTTTGCTTCGTCCGATTACATTATTTCCATTCCCAACTGAACAATTGAAAAAACATGCAGAAAAAGTGAAAGCCATGTTGTCGGTTGAAATGAGCGCCGGCCAAATGGTGGAAGATGTTCGACTTGCTGTAAACGGTAAAGTTCCTGTAGAATTTTATGGCCGTATGGGTGGAATTGTTCCATCGCCGGATGAGGTATTAGGAGCTTTAAAAGCAAAGTTAATAAAGTAATTTATTTAATTCCAGCACTTTAAATACAACTTTGAACTCAACACTCATTACACAGAATTCAGAACTCAAAACTAACAAAAAATGAATGTAGCAGATATAATAAATCCCGCCAATTTGGTTTACAAAAAAACCAAGGTTATGAACGAAACACCCATGCATTATTGCCCTGGTTGTAGTCATGGTGTGGTGCATAAACTTATTGCTGAAGTAATTGAAGAAATGGATATGCAGGACAAATCCATTGCCATTGCGCCAGTTGGTTGTGCCGTTTTTGCATATAAATATTTAGATATCGACTGGCAACAAGCTGCGCATGGTCGTGCTCCTGCATTAGCAACTGCTGTTAAACGCCTCCTCCCCGACCGTTTGGTATTTACCTATCAGGGCGATGGCGATTTGGCTGCTATTGGAACTGCCGAAACTATTCACGCCTGCAATCGTGGTGAAAATATTGCCATTATTTTTATTAATAATGGAATTTATGGAATGACGGGTGGACAAATGGCTCCAACAACACTGAAAGGCATGAAGTCATCAACTTCGCCCAATGGCCGTGAAGTGCCTTTGGCAGGTAATCCATTAGATATCACAAAATTATTAGCACAACTCGAAGGCGTTTGTTATGCTACCCGTCATGCAGTACATACAGTAGCTGCGGTCAAAAAAACCAAGCGGGCAATTCGTCAGGCATTCGAAAACTCTATGCAAAACAAGGGCACTTCCATTGTGGAAGTAGTTTCGACATGTAGCTCGGGCTGGAAAATGACTCCTGCTGATTCGAACGACTGGATGGTGGAAAATATGTTTCCGGAATATCCAATGGGTGATTTAAAAAACGAGTAATGCCCCTTAATCCCCTAAAGGGGAAATATTGGTGAATTTTAAATATAAAAAAAATGACTGAAGAAATTATAATATCAGGATTTGGTGGACAGGGAGTGCTATCGATGGGAAAAATCTTAGCATATTCGGGACTAATGCAAGGTCAGGAAGTAAGCTGGATGCCTTCGTACGGCCCTGAACAACGTGGTGGAACTGCCAATGTAACCGTAATTTTGAGCGACGAACGGGTAAGCTCGCCTGTTTTGAATTTATACGATACGGCTATCGTTTTAAATCAACCATCATTAGAACGTTTTGAAAGTAAAGTGAAACCCGGCGGAACACTTATATTCGATGGGAACGGTTTCCATAAATTCCCAACACGCACCGACATAAATGTTTATCGTATAGATGCTACCGAATATGCTTATGCAAATAATGTGGTTAAAACCATGAATATGCTAATTTTGGGTGGATTGTTAAAAGTTCGTCCCATTGTACAGGTTGAAAACGTACTGAAAGGTCTTAAAAAATCACTTCCCGAACGTCATCATCATTTACTTGCAGTTAACGAAAAAGCCATTCATATTGGTATGGATTTAATCAAGAAAATAAATTGATAACTTCCAAAATTATTTAATCAAAAAGCCCTGTGAAAATTTGTTTCACAGGGCTTTTTTGTTAGCAAAAAAACTCTTTAAATCAGGCTAATTTTTTATCTAAATTACGTTTGATAGCGGCTAAAAATTCCTGTGTATTCAGATAATCCGCACGGGTAATATTATCGCCATGAACTAAAATTGCTAAATCTTTAGTCATTTCGCCGGCTTCCACTGTTTCTACGCAAACCTGCTCTAATTTTTCGCAGAAATTTACTAACTCCGAATTTCCATCTAATTTTCCACGATGCATTAAGCCACGTGTCCATGCAAAAATGGAAGCAATCGGATTTGTCGACGTTTCTTTTCCTTGTTGATGTTGACGATAATGACGTGTAACTGTGCCATGAGCTGCTTCCGCTTCTACTGTTTTACCATCGGGAGTTACTAAAACCGACGACATGAGTCCGAGTGATCCAAATCCCTGTGCAACTGTATCAGACTGTACATCACCATCATAATTTTTACATGCCCATACAAATCCACCATTCCATTTCAGCGCCGAGGCCACCATATCGTCAATCAGGCGATGCTCATACACAATACCGACTTCTTCGAATTTCGACTTAAATTCTTTTTCATAAACTTCCTGAAAAATATCTTTAAAACGACCATCATACGCTTTCAGAATGGTATTTTTAGTTGATAAATAAAGCGGCCATTTTTTATCCAACGCTACCTGAAACGACGATTGCGCAAAACCGTAAATCGACTCATCGGTATTGTACATACCCATAGCTACACCATCACCTTTAAAATCGTACACTTCCCATTGCTGTGTTTCACCATTTTCGGCAGTAAAAGTCATGGTCAGTTTACCTTTTCCTTTAATTACCACATCAGTAGCTTTGTACTGATCGCCAAAAGCATGACGACCAATAACAATCGGCTGAGTCCAGCCAGGCACTAATCGCGGCACGTTAGAACAAATAATCGGTTCGCGGAAAACGGTACCACCAATAATGTTACGAAGTGTACCATTAGGCGATTTCCACATTTTCTTCAATCCAAACTCTTTTACACGGGCTTCGTCGGGCGTAATGGTAGCGCATTTAATACCTACATTGTATTTATTGATAGCGTTTGCGGCTTCAACAGTAACTTCGTCGTTGGTAGCATCGCGATTTTCCATCCCCAAATCGTAATACTTAATATCTAAATCGAGGTACGGAAGAATTAACTGCTCTTTGATAAACGACCAGATTATACGGGTCATTTCGTCGCCATCTAATTCAACGACAGGATTTGTAACTTTTATCTTCTGCATATATTTTTCATGACAACAGTCGACGGACAACGGACAACAGAATAGAGATTGAATATCCAGCTACTGTCGTCTGTTGTCTGTCGTCTAAGTTTATTTTTATCGTTTATTCATTGGAACAAATGGTTTTTTCTCTCCTACGTTTTTGTAAGCCGGACGAATAATACGTTTGCTTGCAAAGTTCAATTCTTCGATGCGATGTGCGGTCCAACCTGTGATACGCGACATGGCAAAAAGCGGAGTATAAACTTCGGTTGGCAGACCCATTGCTTCGTACACAAAGCCTGAATAGAAATCAACATTGGTACATACCTGTTTACCAATTCCATCACCTTTGAATGTCATAAAGGCATTAACAGCACGTTCGTCGAGTAATTCGAGAAATTTAAATTCCTTTTCGAGACCTTTTTCGATAGCCAATTTACGAGCCATTTCTTTCAACAAAATTGAACGTGGATCGGAAATAGTGTACACAGCATGACCGATACCATAAATAAGTCCGGTTTTGTTGTAAGCCTCTTTGTTCAACATTTTTTTGAGGTAAGCATCAATTTCTTTTACATCATCCCACTTTTTAATGGCAGTTTTCAAGTGGTCGAACATCTGATTTACTTTAATGTTTGCACCGCCATGCAATGGTCCTTTGAGCGAACCAATACCGGCTGCAATTGCCGAGTAAGTATCTGTTAATGTTGAACTTGTAACACGTACCGAGAAGGTTGAGTTATTACCACCACCATGTTCGGCGTGAAGGATTAAACACAAATCGAGCAATTTAACATCCAATTCCGAATAATTACCTGGTCCTTTCATCATATAAAGGAAATTTTCGGCAATCGAAGCACCTTCTTTCGGATGGCGAATATGCAATGAGCGTCCCTGTTGACTGTGGCGAAGCACATTGTAGGCATAAGCGATGATAGTAGGAAATTTCGAAATCAAATCGATTGATTGGCGAATCAAATTATCGCGCGTAATATCGTCCGGATTTTTATCGTAAGTATACATTTCGAGAACCGAACGAGCCAGGATATTCATAATCTCCTGTCCTTCAATTTCGAGAATACTCATTTTCATTTTAGTATCCAGCGGCATTGAATCATTCAGAATTAACGAAAACTGACGAAGTTCTTCTGCATCAGGCAAATAACCCGACAACAACAAAAAGGCTGTTTCTTCAAATCCCAGACGATCTTCTTCGTTTAATCCGTGAACTAAATCCTCTACATCAATACCACGATAAAATAGTTTTCCGGGAATGGCCTTCAAGCCTCCTTCGGGTTGACGTTCGTAACCAACTACATCACCTACCTTGGTTAGACCTGCAACCACACCTGAGTGGTCTTCATTACGCAATCCGCGCTTTACATTGTACTGCGTGAATAACTCCTTGTCGATTCTACTTGTCGACTTAATTGTTTCTGACAATTTATAAATCAGAAAATCCTTCTCATTTGCCATATTATTTGTGTTTTTATTGTTATTATTTTAATCCGTTTAGTGCGCTTCCTGCTTTAAACCATTCTATCTGTGCATCATTATAAGTGTGAAAAGCCTCAAATTGTTCAGTTGTTCCATCGGCATGGGTTAATTTTATAATTAAATTTTTGCCCGGTGCAAAAGTGGTTAATCCTAAAATACTAATTTTATCATCCTCGCGCACTTTATCGTAATCATTTTTATCGGCAAAAGTCAATGCCAGCATCCCTTGCTTTTTCAGATTTGTTTCGTGAATACGGGCAAACGATTTTACCAGTATCGCTTTTACATTCAAATGACGTGGCTCCATGGCAGCATGTTCACGACTCGAACCTTCGCCATAGTTTTCCTCGGCAACTACCACAGAACCAATTCCCTGTGCTTTGTATTTGCGAGCCAACGCCGGTACTGCACTGTATTCGCCTGTCGATGGATCGAGCACCGAATTAGTTTTGTCGTTGAAGACATTTACAGCGCCAATCAACATATTATCCGAAATATTATCCAAATGTCCGCGGAAACGCAACCATGGACCAGCCATCGAAATATGGTCGGTGGTACATTTTCCTTTTACTTTTATTAATAATGGTTGCTCAACATAATCCCTACCATCCCAGGGAGCAAAAGGAGCTAACACTTGAAGACGATTTGAATCACCGCTAATATTCACTTCTACTTTGCTTCCATCGGCCACAGGTGCAATATAACCTGCATCTTCCACTGCAAAACCTTTTATGGGTAGTTCAAAACCTTTCGGTTCTGCTAATTTTACCTGCTCGCCTTTTTCGTTTTGTAGCGTATCCTTCATCGGATTGAAACACAAATCGCCGGCAATTGTCAGAGCTGCCACAATTTCGGGTGAACTGATAAAATTATGTGTATTCGGATTTCCGTCGGCACGTTTTGCAAAGTTACGGTTAAAGGAGGTGATAATCGAATTCGGACGCTCCGGCACATCAATATCGCGTTTCCACTGACCAATACATGGTCCGCAGGCATTAGCCATAACCACACCACCTACCGATTCAAATTCACCCAGAATACCATCGCGTTCGGCCGTGTAACGTACCTGTTCCGAGCCCGGGTTAATAATAAACTGCGCCTGCACTTTCAAACCATCTTCTTTTGCCTTTTTCACGATAGAAGCTGCACGCGTCAAATCTTCGTACGACGAATTGGTACACGAACCTATCAGACCAACTTCCATTTTTTGCGGATAGCCTTTTTCTTTTACTATTTTGCCAAATTCCGAAATCGGATAAGCCAAATCGGGTGTAAACGGACCATTTACATGCGGTTCGAGTTCACTCAAATTAATTTCTATAATTCTGTCGTAATATTTTTCGGGATTTGCTACTACATCTGCATCGGCCTGTAAATGAGCTATATTCTTTAGAGCGATTGTAGCAATTTCAGCACGTCCGGTTGCTTCGAGGTATGCTACAGATTTGCTGTCGAATGGGAAAATAGAAGTTGTAGCTCCTACTTCAGCGCCCATATTACAAATTGTTCCTTTTCCGGTTGCCGAAATCGATTCGGTTCCTTCGCCAAAATACTCAATAATGGCATTTGTACCGCCTTTTACGGTCAGGATACCTGCTAATTTTAAAATTACATCTTTAGGAGAAGTCCATCCCGACATTTTTCCGGTCAGTTTTACGCCTATGAGTTTGGGCATTTTAAGCTCCCAGGGCATTCCGGCCATTACATCCACTGCATCAGCACCACCAACACCAATAGCAATCATACCAAGTCCACCGGCATTTACTGTGTGCGAATCGGTTCCCACCATCATTCCTCCGGGGAAAGCATAGTTTTCGAGCACCACCTGATGAATAATACCTGCACCGGGTTTCCAAAATCCTATTCCGAATTTATTCGAAACGGCACTCAAAAAATCGTACACTTCGCGGTTGGTATCGTTGGCAGTAGCCAAATCCACATTTGCAGAAACATGAGCCTGAATAAGATGGTCGCAATGAACGGTAGAGGGGACAGCCACTTTTTTACGACCCGAGTTCATCAACTGCAACAAAGCCATTTGAGCCGTAGCATCCTGCATAGCCACACGGTCAGGCGAAAAATTCACATAATCGACACCCCGTTCGTAGTTTTTTACCGCCTCATCCTTAGCCAAATGCGCATACAGAATTTTTTCGGTCAATGTTAACGGACGCTGTAAAATTTGTTTTACATTTTCAATTTTTGCGGGCAATGCAGCATAAAGCTGCTCCATCATTTCTTTGTCAAAAACCATCTCTTTTTGTAATTTTATTCAATTTGTAATAATTTCAGCACCAAATATAGAAAAAAAAATTATTATTATACTTGTAATGCTTGTCTAAACTAACAAATTAACAATTAATTGTGAAAATTGTTCACATTAATATTGAAAAGAAAATAGCATTTCGATAGAAAATTAAAAACAGATGATTTCAGACAAGTTAATGTATTTTGTTTTTCGAATTAAATTCTATCTTTACAGCCCATTTCAGCTTATACAAAAATTGATTTTATTACCGGTTTATGACACCTTTACAATTACACAGTTCAAAACACTTAGATATATACTCGGCTCAAACAGATACCGAGCTTGATTTGCCATTGCTCGAAGGAATTCGTGCGGGTTTCCCCTCGCCAGCCGCCGATTTTATTGATATTAGTATCGACCTCAACAAGCATTTAATAAAACATCCATCGGCTACTTTTTATGCACGTACCAAAGGTGATTCAATGAAAGATGCAGGAATTTTCGATGGCGATTTGCTGATAGTGGATAAAAGTATTGAGCCTGTGGATGGAAAAATTGCCATTTGCTATATCGATGGCGAATTTACCGTAAAACGCATTAAAAAAGAAAATGATGAACTGTGGTTAATGCCGGCAAACAATGCCTATCAACCCATCCGTATGCAGGAAGGTAACAACCTGATGATTTGGGGAATAGTAACGCATGTGATAAAATCATTGATGTGATGATGTGATGATGAGTCGATGTGATGATATGATGATGTGATGATGTGATGATGTGATGATGTGATGATGTGATGATGAAAACCTTATAAACTTTAAAAACTTTACGAACTTTAAAAACATCCCGGGGTTTATGTTTGCTCTGATTGACTGTAATAACTTTTATGCCTCCTGCGAACGGGTTTTTAATCCGTCGCTCAATGGCAAGCCTGTTGTGGTTCTGTCGAACAACGACGGCTGCGTTATTGCACGGAGCAACGAAGCGAAAGACCTTGGGATACCAATGGGCGCACCCGCTTTTAAGTTTAAAGAGTTGATGGAGTCCGGAAAAGTTCATGTGTTTTCGTCGAACTTTGCACTGTATGGCGATATGAGTAACCGCGTAATGAGCATTTTGGGTACTTTTTGTCCCAATATGGAAATTTACAGTATCGACGAGGCATTTCTCGATTTTAACGGCTTTGAGTTGCACGACCTCGAAGCAATAGGTGTAGAAATGCGTAAACGCGTTTTACAATGGACAGGCATCCCTGTTTCGGTAGGATTTGCGCCTACCAAGGCATTAGCTAAAGTAGCTAACCGCATTGCCAAAAAATTCACAGCCCGTACCGGAGGTGTTTACAAGATTGAAACCGAAGAACAGCGCATCAAAGCCCTGAAGTGGTTGAAAATTGAAGATGTTTGGGGAATAGGTCGCCGTCATGCCCGACGGTTGCAGGAGATGAATGTGCTCACGGCTTATCAGTTTACACAACTATCCGACCGCTGGGTGCGCGACATGATGACCGTAGTGGGTTTACGCCTGAAACACGACTTAGAAGGAAAGCCAACACTGCAATTGGAAGATGTGAAGGACAAAAAAAACATTGCTACTACGCGCACTTTCGACCACAATTACAGTGATTTAGCTCTGATAAAAGAACGTGTAGCCAGTTTTGCAGTTTCGTGCGCCGAAAAGTTGCGACGCCAGCATTCCTGCTGCAACAGCATTATGGTTTTTATTCACACCAACGGATTCAGAGAAGACCAGCCACAATACAGCAAAAACATAGTTATAAAACTGCCCTTTGCGACCAATTCGTCTATAGAGTTGGTAAAATTTGCCGTAATGGGTCTCGAACGTATTTTTGTAAAAGGCTATGGTTATAAAAAAGCAGGCGTTATTGTAAGCGATTTTACACCCGAAGACAATCAGCAACTGAATTTGTTCGACAACCGCAATGTAAAACACATAGCCGTAATGAAAGCGGTGGACAAAATCAATCAGTCGTTCGGACAACAGAAAATACGATTAGCTGCGCAGGACATGGGTCGTGTCTGGAAAATGAATCAGGAGCGCCTCTCGCCACGCTATACCACTAACCTGAACGAAATTATTACGGTAAAAGCCTGATTTGTTCAAAATACTCAGCAGAATTTTATACCTCTAAAAATAATTTGACATTTTTAGCACATTATTGTTACAATCTAATTAATTAAATTGCAATTTGATTTTGGAGTGTTACAAAAAAGCAGTACTTTTGTGCGGAATTATCATAAAACTAAATAAAACGCACATCAAATATTGATGTCATTTTTTTACATGAAGCAAGAAAATAAGTTTAGCACTCTGAAAATGATGAATGGTAACGAAGCAGTTGCCAGAGGTGCTTTTGAAGCAGGTGTGAAAGTTGCTTCCGGATTTCCGGGAACACCATCCACCGAAGTAATGGATTATACCAAACACAGTTACCCGGATATTTATTGCGAATGGTCGACTAACGAAAAAGTAGGGTTAGAAGTAGCCATAGGAGCTTCGTTTGCAGGTTACAGGAGCTTTGCCGTAATGAAAACCGTAGGCTTACACGTAGCTGCCGATGCATTAGGTGGAGCTGCCGGAAGTCAGATAAACGGCGGTTTGGTGTTGGTTGTAGGCGATGATGTGGGTCGTATTGCCGGCGACGACTACAACGATGTGCGTCATTACGGAAATATGTTCAATATTCCTGTGCTCGAACCGGCTGACAGTCAGGAAGCCAAAGATCTGATGATTAAAGCCTTCGAAATCAGTGAAGAATACAGCACACCGGTTATTCTTAAAATCACATCGGTAATTTGCAAAACAACAAGCGCAGTTGCAATTGACGAAACTCAGACTTATAAAGTGAGTTGCCGATCAAAATATAAGGTTAGTTTCAGTAAAGTAATCATGACTACCATGATGATGAATGCTAAAGGTTCGGAACATCCAAAACTAACCAAATGTTTCCACGATTTCCCCGCAGAAATGAAACGCCTTGCTGAAGATTGCAACGACTTTGATATTAACAGATTGGAGTTGAATGGCAAAAAGATAGGCGTAGTTACAGCCGGTACACCTTATTATTATACCAAAGAAGTACTACCCGATGCATCCATTCTGAAAGTGGGTATGGTAATGCCACTTCCTGCCAAACTGATACGGGAATTAGCTGCACACGTTGAAAAACTCTACGTAATTGAAGATGGTCATGATATTATGGAAAAAAATATCAAGGACCTGGGTGTTTCGGTTATCGGAAAAGAGCTATTCCCCAAATTCCCCGAAATGACACGTTTTACGCCGGATATTATTGAGGAAAAACTCGTTCCGGATGCTCCCAAACGTAAAATCATGGATGGCATTCCGTTCCGTTTGCCTGTAAGTTGTGCTGGTTGTTCACACCTTTTTATATCACAAATTTTACGTAATCATAAAATAAAAGCGGCTGCCGATGTTACCTGTGGTTTGATTGGCTGTTTCCCGCACATGGAATCGTATTCGCTCCAAAAATGTATGGGGTCGAGTATTGCGCTGGCACATGGATACAATGTAGCAACTGACCACAAGGAAAATTTTGTGGCAATGATTGGTGATGGTGGCTTTTGGGCTACCGGTATCAACGGATTGATGAATCTGATTTTCAACGACAGTCAGTCCACTACAATTATTGTTGACAACAGCTGTCTGGCCATGACCGGTGGTCAGCATATTGCGTCAAGCGATTTTGGATTTAATTACAAACCCGAAAATAAATTGGAAATTGCTAAAGTTTGCGAAGCCATTGGCGTAAAAGATATTGTTACCGTTGATGCTTATGAATTTGAAAACCTCGAAAAAGCCATTTTGAATGCCGTTAATTCGGGAACAAACTCGGTTGTAATTGTACAAAAACCTTGCGTAACCAAATTTAAGTTGCCAAAAGGTGACGTTTATTCTATTGATCAGGAACTTTGTACGCAATGCCGCAAGTGTATCAATATCGGTTGCTTAGCAATCGAAAGCAAAAAAGGCGAAGATGGCAAGGTTGAAATAGTTATTAACGAGGATCTTTGTACGGGCTGTGGATTGTGTTCTACAGCATGTAAGTTTGACGCAATAAATCAATAAAAATGCAGGATACAGGAAAAAATATTATCATAGCTGGTGTAGGTGGACAGGGAATTCTGCTTTTCAGCAACCTTTTGAGCAAGTATTATTCAAAACTTGGTTATCAGTTAAAAATATCAGACGTAATCGGGTTAGGACAACGTGGTGGAGGTGTCGAAAGTCATTTCCGCTATTCAACCAAGCCGGTATTATCGCCATTTATCAAAGCCGGCGATGTAGATTACCTACTTTCGTTCGAGCAAACCGAAACATTGCGGTATTTGCATTGCCTGAAAGACGATGGCATTGTATTCTCAAGCACCTTTGAACTAAGTACTTCGAGTGTAAACACCCGATTGGAAAAAGATATGCCCGAATCGAAAACGGAGTTGATAAAACAATGCGGAAAAAAGACATTTATTATCGATCCCGAAAAAAATAAAAGCGAAGATTTCGATATTAGCAAGATGATGAATATCGTTATGCTTGCCATCTATGCTGAATTCAGAGGCTATGCACACGAAGAAATGATGCAGATTGTTCGCGAAAGTGTTCCTGCTAAATTTGTGGAAGGAAATTTGAAAGCTTACGAAAAAGGGATTGAAATTGCAAAGGCATTTTAATATCAAACACGGAGACTCAAAGACACGAACCAATGAGAAAATTTTTGTGTCTCTGTGTCTTTGTGTTTAGTTTTTTTATCACATAACAAAATGGAATTACCAGCCTCTGTTGTTCTATTTGATAGTTTGGGAGATATTCATCCCAATAATACCTGCCCGATTCTTGTGTGCGCCTCACATTGCGGCGATAATGGCACTTTTGCCCGAAAGCTTACAAATTGTCATGTAAAAGCAGTTTTTTTGAACAATGCCGGAATTGGTAAAAATCAGGCTGGTATCAGTGGACTCCCGTATTATGCCACTGAGGGCATTCTGGCTTGTGCTGTCGATAATTTCAGTGCCGAAATTGGTATTGCCCTCGATACCTGGGAAAGTGGAATTATCAGTCATATCAATGCTTTGGCTGAAAATGTCGGTATTAAAATTGGCGATTCGGTTCAGGAAGCTGTTGCCAAAATCAGCAAGATATTTAATCAATTTTCTACTCTGCAAAAAAATAAAGAATTTCTTCCAAAAGTTGATTTTGACAAAAATATTAAGTCTGACTTAATAAGACTTTACCAAACTCAGGTTGAAGGTAAAACCATCACAGTTGCTGATAGCATTACATTTTTGAACGAAAACAATGCGGGCGATATTGTAGTTTGTGGCTCACATGGTGGTGTAAGTGCAGGACATTACGCACAAAAACATAAGCTGAAAGCCGTCTTTTTCAACGATGCTGGAATTGGTAAAAATAATGCAGGGATAAAAAGTCTTGATAGTCTGAGCGATGCCGGAATACTTGCCTGCACAGTTGATTGTATGAGTGCCGAGATTTTCAACGGACAGGATATGCTCGAAAATGGTATTATTTCTGTTTGCAATCAAATAGCTAAAAGCCGAAACATTAAAGAAAAAATGACCGTAAAAGAAGCTATCAGCAAAATCTGATTTCGTAATTCTTAAAACTTATTTTTTACTTAATATTTCCTTCAAAATATACGTTTTTGATTGTATATCGAATGTAAAAACATTAACAGTGGTCGTTGCACCCGAAACGGCATCCACATTTTTACCCACTGTTAGTAATTTTCCGGGAGCATGCCCTATAAACTGCTTCAACCAGCCTTGCGAGCAAACTTCAGCTCCATGATCGCTGCTAAAGCGAACAACTTTTACTTTCTGAACAGTAAACGCCGGATCATAAAAAACAATATAGTCGAGAAAATCAGACTCGGTAGTATTGCCCTGATTACCAGAACGACTCGTAAAAACCCTTCCCATATAGGCATATTTAAGTTGCTGATTAGCAGAGGTGTTTATTTCAAAATACTTTCCGTTTACTTTAAACTTATCCGGTACGGCTATTGGCAACAGCATATAGTCAGCTTTGTTATAATGTTTTTTTAATTCAGAAGCCAACGCCTTTTCGATGTTAGCAGGTGGAGTGGCATAAACTGCCACCCCATTGCTTGCTAAAAAGTATAGTAAAAACAAAAATGGTTTCATATTTTATCAGAATGTTACGCCTATTCCGGCATTAAAAGTTACTATTCGGGTGGTTAGTGCATTTGATTTTGCAAAATCCATATCGGCTTTTACGACAGCACCTTTTGCTAATTTTAAAGTTAATCCGGTTGTAATAATATTGGCAATGTACGCATTATTTACGGCTAAATTAGCATCTACGCTATTGTGAAGATTATAATCCTGATAGCGAACAAAAGGCACCAACTCCATTTTCGATTGCTCGAAAAGCCGCAAAACATTGTAACCCGCTTCCACATAATACCCTATCATGCTGCTTCCCAAGTCGTTACGTTTTGTACCTGTTCGTGTGAAAGTATTGTATTTTTCGGTATTCGAAAGTGCGGTATAATACAACTGACCACGCAATTCAAGTCCTTTATTAATATAGCGGGCATCAGCTCCCAGCATCGAAATTCCAATCACCGACGAATCTGCTTTTGCCTTTAGGGCTGTATTTGTTTCATCCAATTTATCATACAATTTACTTTGCGAGTTTCCAAAATACCCCGACAAACCTATATTCAATCCTTTTATACCCACATATTCAATTTTACCTGTGAAGTTTGGCGAACTCATATACGATTTCGAAGCTTTCTGTCGACCTCCACGTATACCATCTGTACCTTTAAATAAACCCTTTGAACCATCGTAACCCGAAGGACCATTGACCAAATAAAGTTGATATTTTAATGATACCGGCAAAATATTTCCCGAAATCCCTGCTCCCACTTCACGCCAGGTCGATGGTGCAATTTTGTTATCAATTACAGGACGTTCCACACCATTAAAAGTAGTTGGTTCGTGGTATTCGTTGATTATACCCATGGGAATAAGCAACATACCGGCTTTCAGATTTACGTAGTCGTTCAGTTTGTGTTGCATAAACATTTGTTCTACCCAAATTTCGTTGGCATATTCCATTTCAATTTCGGTTACAAACTGTGTCTTTTTTGAGAAATTATAACCAAAAAACAGCACCATTCGGTGCGCATCCAACACGGCATTATCGCGTGTTTGTTTGTTTAAAACCTGATTGTAATGTACTTCACCATAACCTCCTATGGTTAATTTTGAGTCGGAAGTCAGCAGTTTTTGAGCCACATTTTTGTAATCGTTTTCCTGAGCATTAATTCCAATAATGGATGCTATCACAAAAAATAAAGTAAAAAATTGTTTCATTCAAAATATTGTTTTACGTAATTAATTTATGACTGCAAAGATACAGCGCTCAGCAAATTGCCTAAATACCTAATTATATGTAAAAGGCCAGCATAAATTAAAGTTCAATACCTCAATATAAGTAGTGATTCGGATTTATATATGAAAACAATCGTTTGCATATTATTTAAAGACTAAGTAAAGTACGAAAAATTGCCTTATCCATTATTTAAGCTACATTTGCATTATTAAATCAACTCATCTTATTTATACGATTATGCAAAAAATCATTTCAATCCTCATTTTATTGTCAATGACATTTATAGCACAACCACAACAATTGCAATCACCCGACAAAAACTTTTCATTAACATTCTCATTATCAGCTACCGGAGAACCATTTTATACATTGACCTACAAAGGCAATGAAGTTATCAAACCATCAAAATTAGGTATGAAGCTCAAAAACAGCACTTCGTTGCAAGAAGGTTTTTCAATTGAAAAAAGCACATTCTCTACTTTTGTTGAAACATGGAAACCAATTTGGGGCGAAGTAAAAGAAATACGAAACAATTATAATGAACTGTTGATCACCTTGTTGCAAAGTTCCACAAACCGAAAAGTCAATATCCGATTCCGGTTATTTAACGATGGGCTCGGTTTTCGTTATGAATTTGAAAAACAACCAAACTTAGGCTACTTTCAGGTATTGGACGAATGCACAGAATTTGCACTCACCGGAAATCACAAAGCCTTCTGGATTCCGGGCGATTACGACACCAACGAATATACGTATACCACAACACGGTTATCAGAAGTAGATGCTTCGAAAGTGGATGGAACCGGAATAGGAACGCATGGATATTTTGCAAAAAATGCCGTACAATCACCTTTGATGCTCAAATCAGACAATGGTTTGTATATCAACATATTTGAAGCAGCATTAATCGACTATTCGGCCATGCACCTACTCATCGACCAGAAAAATTTTGTACTTACATCGAGTCTCGTACCCGATGCAACCGGAACAAAAGCATTTATGCAAACGCCTCACAACACTCCCTGGCGTACGATTATTGTAAGCGATAAAGCAACCGACATATTGGCTTCAAAAACAATTCTCAACCTGAACGAACCCTGCACATTAAAAAATACGGATTACATTAAACCGCATAAATTCATTGGCGTTTGGTGGGGGATGCATGTTCCGAATACGATGTCGTGGAACTATGCGCACGAACCGAATATCAAACTAAAAACTACCGATTGGAATGCACTCACGCCGCTTCCACAGCATGGTGCATCTAACAAAAACGTTCGCCGCTATATCGATTTTGCTGCCGAACATGGCTTTGAGGGTGTTTTGGTTGAAGGTTGGAATGTTGGTTGGGAAGACTGGGCAGGCAATTGGAAAGAGGAAGTATTTGATTTCGTAACGCCTTATCCCGATTTTGACATTAAAGCGCTCAACGAATATGCAAAAAGTAAAGGAGTTAAATTGATTATGCATCACGAAACATCGGCTTCGGTTACCAATTACGAGCGATGCATTGACAAAGCCATTGAATTAATGAAACAATATGGATACAATGCCGTAAAAACGGGTTATGTAGGATGGATTATTCCACGCGGAGAAAAACATGATGGACAATGGATGGTAAATCATTACATTCGTGTTGCTGAAAAAATGGCAGAAAACGGCATTATGCTCGATGCACACGAACCTGTCCGCCCGACCGGTTTACACCGTACTTATCCCAACTGGATGGCGTGTGAAGCTGCCCGCGGTAATGAATTTAATGCCTGGAGTGCCGGAAATCCACCCGAGCACGAAACGATTTTGCCTTTTACACGCCTCATGGGTGGTCCAATGGACTACACGCCCGGTGTTTTTGAAATAAAAATGAGTTATTACGACCCCAAAAACACAAATCAGGTACATACAACGCTGGCAAAACAATTGGCATTGTACGTAACCATGTACAGTCCGCTTCAAATGGCTGCCGACCTGCCCGAAAATTACGAAAAGCGAATAGACGCCTTTCAGTTTATAAAAGATGTGGCTGTGGATTGGGACGATACCCGTTATTTGGAAGCTGAACCAGGCGATTATATGACTGTTGCGCGCAAAGAAAAGAATAGCGATAACTGGTTTATCGGTGCAATTACTGACGAAAATGCACGTGCAGCAACCATTACATTGAACTTTTTAGATCAAAAAGCAACTTATATGGCTACCATTTATGCCGATGCGCCTACAGCTCATTGGCAAAACAATCCAATGGCTTATACCATTAAACAAGTTAAAGTAAACAATAAAACAATACTGAAACAAAATCTGGCTGCAGGTGGTGGTGTAGCCATTTCGCTAAAAAAACTCTGAGTCAGAGCCTGAATTTTATTTAATATTATTCAAATCATAAGGTGTTTCCTGATATACAAAGTAATTTAACCAATTAGTAAACAACAAATTGGCGTGACTCCGCCAACGAACAACGGGTTCGTTTTGAGGATTATTATCCGGATAATAATTGCGGGGAATTTGTATATCCATGCCCTTTGCCACATCACGCTTGTATTCGGTATCGAGTGTATTTGGTGAATACTCTGAATGTCCGGTAATGAAAAATTGTCGACCATTGCGCGCCATTACCATATAAACACCCGATTCAGGCGACTCCGACAATAATGTAAGTTCCGGATTTTTTAATATATCTTCAGCCCTAACTTCGGTATGACGGCTGTGAGGCACATAAAACACATCGTCGAACCCTCTGAAAATCGGATTCTGCGGGTTGTGTGTACGATGTTCGAAAACACCAAACATTTTTTCGGACAATGGAAATTTAGGTATTCCGTAATAGTGGTACAAACCTGCCTGCGCCGCCCAACAAATAAAGAATGTAGACGTAACATGGCTTTTTGCCCAATCAAAAATTTTGGTAATTTCGTTCCAATAATTCACCTCTTCGAAAGCAAGCAGCTCAACAGGGGCACCGGTTATAATCATACCATCATAATTACTCGATTTAACCTCTTCAAATGTCTTGTAAAAAGACATGAGATGCTCAACAGGTGTATTTTTTGAGGTATGACTTTCCATGTGCAGAAAATCAAGTTCGATCTGTAAAGGCGAATTCGACAACAATCGAATCAAATCAGTTTCGGTTGTTATTTTAATCGGCATTAAGTTTAAAATCAATATCTTAAGTGGACGAATTTCCTGAGTAGATGCGCGTTCAGAATCCATTACAAAGATATTTTCTTTTCGCAACATATCCACAGCAGGTAATGTAACCGGTATATTTAATGGCATATTTTTAAAATTTTAAAATATCAACAATAATCAAAAGTATTTTCGATAAATTTCCCAATATTCAGCGCTACCTACAAATTCAAATAAAAACTCATTTAATTTTTTCTGTAAATTAGTTGAATTTATGGGCACAGCCCAAGCTGATGATTGTTGAAAACCAATGGGCAATGAAATATCTAAATTAGGATATAATTTCAACATTTTTTTTGCACACCGTTCTGGACAAATAGTATATGTTATTATTCCATCTGCAACCATTTTGACAGCTACTTCTGCAATCGTATTTTTCAGCTCCGAAACATAAATAGTATCTGCAATTTGACCAGATAAATTAGCAATCAACATTTTGTAAGGCGATTTTTTTGGTAAATAGATAGTATCATCTGCTAATTCGTATTGTTTGGAAATTATTAATGCACTATCGACTTTACGTTGCACAAGCATCTGTCTATCCACCTGAAGCGGATTTGTAAACAATAATTTGTCATTATACTCATTAGTAACTGGTACTAATGCAGATACAATATCATAGTTTCCTTTTAGCATTTCATTTATTGAAGCTTCCACATCATCATTTTCCGAGATTTCGAGCTCCACACCAAGTTTTACAGCGAATGCCTTAACCAACTCATATTGAAAGCCATATACGCTATCGTTTTCAATTTTAAACCCCAGGGTACTATTATCAGTAAGCACACGCAACCTACCCGAGTCAATTATTTCGTCTAAATCACGTGTCTTTTTATCTTTAAAAATTGCATAGAAAAGACTCAATAGAGCTACAATTGCAACAGCAATTAATACTGGTTTTAAATACTTTTCCATATTACTTAATCGTAAAAATTCCAGGTTAATCCCATTTTAAACGAAGCAGGATTGATAGGATAATTTGGCATTGAATAATACACTCCTTTCATAAACAGCTCGTTAATGTGATAGTATTCAGCAAAAAAACGTGTGCGGCGTAAGTGTATATTGAGGTAAACACTCATTACAGGGTAATTACCAATTTTCATTGTACGTTGATTATAAAACTGACCTGTTGCAGGCATATACGAGGGTGCATAATAACTTGTATGATAGCGCATATAAGCACCTGCCTGAACACTTAACACCTTAAACCATTTATCGGTGTAAAACAAATTATGATATAAAGTTAAACGAGGTAATGGTAAAACTTCCTCATTTAAACTTTCCTGATAAACTATGATATTATCAAGTCCGAAAGGTCCAAAACGGAAATCTTTATTTAATTTTATCGAAAGTAACTGAACACTACCATCGTGCTGAACAGGCATAGCAAGCGTATCAAAATAAATACATTTCGAAATATTTTCAATATTAAAATCAACCGACAACTTTTTTGTAGGTATTGCAAAAGTTCCGCCAATATGGGTTCTGAATATTTTTGAAAAATTATTACTCCATTTAAAGTGATTTGATTCGTATTGTTGTAAAAAGAAATCAGGTTCGTTAGTAGACGAAAATGCAGTTGCCCTTAGCGCAATTGTATCTTTCCAAAGTTTGAACTGCGTGCCGGCAACACCCGACAATAATATATCACCTGCTTTATAACCTACTAAACCTACTTCACCGGTAATTCGATAGGTAAACTTTTGACCTAATTCTTTTGCCAGTACTCCACCCACTTTTATATTTGTCAACAAACTATCATTCAGCAAACTATCCCTATGATAAGCGAAGTGTTCCACATCGTTATGCAAATATGCTGTCAACCCGAACCGCATCCATTTATTAAATTCCTCGGCTAAGTTTACAGCTATTCTGTTGCTTACTCGTAACAATGCTGCTGTATCATTAGTTTGAGTATAAAAAGTGTTTTTATAAAAATTCCTTTCAGGTGAATTTTCAAAATACCGTTTCTGAAAGTTATCAATTTTCAACGTATGAATGAAACGCGTTACGGGTACAAATACCTTTTCAATACTATCATTTGCCCTTTTGACTTCACGCTCGAAACCTAAACTATATTGATGATTAAAATAAAGCTGCGATTGTTTGAAGGACGATTGTGCTCCAACTCCTATACGAACCGGAATATTTTCGGGAGTTTCGTAACCATAAGGGGGATTCAGAATATACGAAACATCAGCAATACCACCATTTTCTAAATTACTTAAGCTATTGGTACTAATAACCCCACTTGCACTATACTTCTTACCTGTGTATGATCCAAACAACGAACCAGCAAATCGCTTCACACTTTGATTTTTATATTCGCCACGAGCATAAATGTAATCAAGTAAAGCTCCAAAATTTAAATTTTTGTTTGCATTAGCCGTAAACAAGAATCCAACATCATCCGATTCTCGGTAATTTGTTCCACCTGTTGTATATTTTAAAGTACTGAATGGAGTCTTTGTTTTATAAAATCTGTTTGATGTAATTGTTTGTAAATAAGGAAAGTAAGGATCTGCAAACAAAAATCCTGAGCCTTCAGGTCTATCTGTAAATACTTTTGATTGGATTGGAGAGCCTAAGTTTCCATTGTACGAACTGGCAATACTAAAATTATCAATAAAATTTTTATGTTGAAAATTAAGATGAACTGTATCAGTAGCAATTGTATCAACCGTACCAAACATATCTACAATTTTCCAGTTTTTTAAAAATTGATTCACAATGGTATCCTGAGCTTCTAATAAATTAGAAACAAAAAACAGAACCAATATGAATGTAAGATTTCGCATCAAAAAGAATTTTATTATATAATTAATTGAAAAAATTTAGCCCACAAAGATACAAAAATCGTTGGTTTGTAAATCAACACTTTACGTTATAAAAACAAAAACGAACAAAAAACGCTTCGGAGTTATCCGAAGCGTTCAATATCTAAAATGGATCCAGAATTTTAAATTCCTCTCCTTAAATTAATTTACAAGTTTCTTACCCATTGGTAATACAGTTCTTCCAGCCAAATCATTGATTATAATTCCGGCCATCATATACCAGGCAGCAAAAGCACAAACAATTAATTCAATAGCAGCTACGGGTTTCAAAAATTCAAAGCCAAAATGCTCTAGATCCAATAAAATAAAACCTAATAATAATGTGCCAAAAGTAAATACCATAGCTGTATGAACACGGAACGAGGCTACAAACATAATGGCAGTATATAGTGTCCAGCCAACTAAATAATAACCAACATCAGTACCTGTTGATGGATAAATTTCGAAATGGTTGCATAACTTAATAATGGCTAAACCAATCCAAAATGCACCATACGATACAAAGGCACTATAACCAAAATTATTACCCATTTTTTGTTCCTGAAAGCCGGCAATTAATTGTGCCAAACCACCGAAAATAATACCCATTCCGAGTACCGGTCCCCATCCAATAAGACCAAGATTGTGTAACTGAAGTAAAAAAGTGGTCATACCAAAACCTGCCAGACCAACAACTGCGGGATTTCCTTGTTTCATTTTTTAACTATTAATTTGTTTTTTGAATTTGAGCACAAAAGTAGTTAAAAAAATGCAGATTTACAACACTTTATACACAAAAAAGTCCCCGATTACAAATTGTAATCGAGGACTTTTAAAAACGGCGGCTATCTACTCTCCCACTTTTCAGCAGTACCATCGACGTAATTGGGCTTAACTTCTCTGTTCGGAATGGGAAGAGGTGGAACCCCAATGCAATAACCACCTAAATTTC
>Ga0209398_1000308_pt1 | contig 32163 bp, 26 predicted proteins | sample AshMeaBigSpring_FD_184125 | JGI IMG/M metagenome (GOLD analysis project Ga0209398, IMG submission 184125) | Groundwater microbial communities from Big Spring, Nevada to study Microbial Dark Matter (Phase II) - Ash Meadows Big Spring (SPAdes)... | ecosystem: Environmental > Aquatic > Deep...
GTATACTTTTTATATTGTTTTAAAGCTTTTTATTTTGTTGAAATTTGTACCTAAGTATGTATAAGCAATCAATACAAAGGCAGTCTGGATATTTTAATTCTATGGCATTTCTTTCCTCGTAAGTTAAGTGTATTTCGTTACACTGACACTCTAAAACATTTCCCACTTTACATTCGAATGTTTTTAAACAGCAGTTGCAAACTTTTATTTCGTGGTTAGGCATTTTTTTAATGGTTAAAAGCGTTTTAAAACAGATTTACTTCAGTTTTAAAACGCTTTTATTAAACATCAAATACAAAAATAATTACCAATTAACAGTTAATCCTGCATTGAATAGCAATGGTATAGAGTTAAACCCTCTTAAATCATAAAATTTTCTGTTGGCAATATTTTGTAAATCTGCATAAAATTTTATGTTATTGTTGAGTGTATAATCTGCATAAGCACCCCAAATAAAATAATCGTCTAAAGCAACATCTGCACGTCTATATCCACCAACATCGTTTCTACTACTCACATATTTTCCATTTACACTTATAAATAAAGCTTTTGTAGCTTGATAGTTAATAGCAAAATTCAAGCTATGTTTTGGCCTACGTAGTAAATAGGCATAAGAGGTGTCTTTAAACGTAATCCGATTTTGGGTATTTTCTTGCCCTGTAATAAATGTGTAATTGCTCGTAAGAGAAAGTTGTTGATTAATCTTCAAGTTCATTTCGTATTCTATTCCTCTTGCATATTGACTAGCAAAATTGAAATAACCTGTAGGATATCCATTGGTGTTTACATTACTATAATCTATTCCATCGGTAACATCTCTATAAAAAAATACCAACCTGCTATTGAAGTTTTTGTGTGTGTACTGTGAACCAATTTCGTAGTTAACGCTTTTTTCTGGTTTTAAGTTTGGATTTCCACCAATACTTGTTCCTGCAAATAGCTGATACAAACTAGGAGCCTTAAATGCAGTAGCAATGCTACCAAATACTCTAAAGTGATTATTGAAAATATAAGATGGATTAAATGAGTAAGTATAGTTATTGCCATACTTTGAATGTTGGTTATATCTTCCTCCCAACTCTAAATTAAAGTGATTGCTGTTGTAAGCAATAGAACTATACACTGCAAATTGATGCATTGCAGTATCTGTAAACTTAGAGTTAAATGGTCCAAATTGGCTTAATGAATTAAAGCTGCTGAAAAAAGAAGCATATCTATAATCTGTTCCTACTAAAACAGTAATTTTTTTTGCCAATTTGATGTTGCTATACAACTCTCCAAACTGTGCAATTGAATTAAATTTAGTAAGTGCAAAGTTGGTAGCATTTGGTATGGTAGCATTATCATCAATTACCCTATTCGATTTAGTATATTGATAATTACCTACTACACTAATTTTATCTTTTTTCAAACGAAGTCCTAATCCACTAATATGGCTTTTGCTAAAAGTAGTTATGTTTCTTTTATCTACAAATGCACCAGCATCTATACCTGCTTTGTATTCGCTATATTGGGTAAATGCTTTAAGAACTAAATCTTTCGTAGCTTGATATTGAATGCTTCCATTGGTTGCAGTTCCATCGTAATAATCATTATCAAAATTTCTACCATTTTTACTAGTATCTACAGCAGCTGAAAACCCATCAGATTTTAGTTTTGAAAATCTTGTGGTGTACATCCATTTACCCATTTTACCAAAAAGTTGAATATTTTGTTTAGATGTATTTCTATTTCCTGCACCTGCAGTTGCTTTTACATTAAGTGGTTTAGTTGTGTTATTTTTAATGGTAATTATGTTCACCACACCAGCAATTGCATCGCTGCCATACAATGTAGATTGAGCACCTTTACAAACTTCAATTCTTTCTACATCGTTGATAGAAAAAAGATTTAAATCAAAATCGCCGTTAATTTGAGATGGATCGTTTACAGGAATTCCATCTAATAAAATCAATGCTTTCCCACTTCCAGCTCCACGAACAAATAATGATTGGTTTGTACCTAAATTGTTAAAGGCTCCATTAATAGTAATACCTACTTGTTCGTTCAATAATTGGGCAACTGTTTTGCCGCCACTTTTTTCAATTTGTTCTTTTGTTATTACAGTTACTACTTTACCTGTTTGCAATTGTTTCTGCTCAATTTTATTGGCTGTAACAATTACTTGGTCTAAGTTTTTTCCTTGCAGAGTGTCTTGTTGCTGTGCAAGTAGTGTTGCTGTTGTAGTACACAACAGAGTTGAAAGGAGCGTTAATTTTTTGCTCATTGTTTTTTGTTTTAAATGTGTAACAATGAGCTTTCAGGAAAATAAAAAAACGGAGAAATATAAACGGCTGTCTGCAGCTAGCCTTTTACATTCCATGCTTTTCACCCGAAAGCCGTGAATGAAATTGTATAAGGCAGGTCTTCTGACTTTGGCAACACACTTCACCTTCCCGTTGTAAACAGTGGTTTTTATTGAAGTTGTTTGTATGAGTAAATCACTTGTACAAACTGCCTTACAGCTACGGGGATAGTCCCAGAATTTCACTGGATTCCCTTTTAATTCTTATTGAATTGGTTCACCTTTTAAGAGTGATTTTATTTAATAAGAAACCAAATACATAACAAAAATGCTGTTAAGAATTGAATAATGCAAAATTGTTTTTTCAACAATTGTACAACAGTTGTTTAACATCGTAAAAAATCAATAATTCAATACAAATTACAATTATGTTATAGCCATTATTAAAACCAAGTAAATGAGTTGTTTTATATTAATTTCTTTAATATTTACTACATATTTAATGCATAAAGGCGAATTCATTTTCTGCATCTTGTTTTATTATACGTTTCGTATGTTTGTTATTCACAAACAAAGCGTGCCATGCAATTTGGAATAATTGGAAGCGGAAGTTGGGCAACCGCATTGGCTAAAATTTTAACTGATAACGGAAATTCTATTCATTGGTGGATAAGAAATAACAATACAATTGCTGTATTACAAAAACGAAAACACAATCCACACTATTTAGGAGCAGCTTATTTTAATACCAACCAATTAATATTAAATAATAATATTGAAGAGGTAGTAGCTGCATCAGACGTGTTGGTAATTGCAGTTCCATCGGCTTATGTAGTAAATGCATTGTCGACTTTACCTACAAATGCATTGCTGGGGAAAAAAATAATTTCAGCAATAAAAGGAATATTACCAGAAACCAATCAGTTATTAAATCATTATTTAGCTGATAGTTTTCAGTTTTCTATACAAGATTATTTTACAGTACTAGGTCCATGTCATGCTGAAGAAGTTGCAGCAGAAAAATTATCGTATCTCACATTTTCTGGAATTGAAGAATCAACAGCTGCCCATTTAGCCTCATTTTTTGAAACCGAATACCTAAAAACAAAAGTTAACCACGATATATTGGGTGTTCAATATGCAGCTGTATTAAAAAATATTTATGCATTGGGTGCAGGTATTGCTCATGGATTAGAGTATGGAGACAATTTTTTAAGTGTTTATATTGCCAATAGTGCTCATGAAATGGCAGAATTTTGTCAAAAAGTTGTTTGGGAAAAAGAAAGTGAAGAAGAGCAAAAAAGCATAAATTATTCAGCTTCTGTTTACTTAGGCGATTTATTGGTTACGTGCTACTCTTTGTATAGTAGAAATAGAACATTTGGTAACATGATTGGTAAGGGATACAGCGTAAAAGCAGCACAACTTGAGTTAAATATGGTAGCGGAAGGTTATAATGCTAGTAAATGTATATGTAAAACCAACGAAACAATTAGGGCAAATATGCCTATAGCATTGGCTATTTATGAAATATTGTGGAATCAGTTATCGGCAGAAGAAGGCTTTAAAAGCATTGAATCTATTTTAATATAAAGCAACAGCAAGCTGTATATAATTTGGTGTTTAACATTTATTTATCTTCTTAAGATGCTGTTTTGGCTGTAAAATCTTTAAAAAGAGCTAACTTTATACAAATTATGCCACTTTCTTTTTCTATAATGAACCCTTTGTACGCTTTTGTGTTACTATTAACGGTAATTTTACTAAATATCGTTAAACAATATTGGTATGCTAAACGGCAAACCAAAAATTAGAAAACCCTATGCCAGGAACAACCATTCGCAAGTACAGAGAACTAAGAAATTACACACAAGATTACGTAGCTAAACAAATGGGTATTTCACAAAATGCCTATAGTAAAATTGAAAATAACTACACACAACTTACCGTTTCTCACATAAAAGAATTATCTAAAATTTTAGAAGTAGGAATTTTAGATTTATTAAAAGACGACTACGAAATCCATCGTTCTAGTCAAATGCAGGTTGAAAGTGTAACAAAAGACAATCTTTTAATGATTTTCGAAAAGTTGAGCGATAATTTAAAAGGTAAAAATCCTCAAAAGCATGAGTTTTATCCTGTGATTATGGCATTGTTGCAAGCAGTAGATAACACTATGCAAAATGTGCACTAGTCATGTAATTTATACTTTACTGTAAATACGAATGCATAAGCTTACCACATTTACCCTACTTTCGTAGTTTGATAAAATGATTTGCTTATGCCGCTTAGTAAAATTGCAGGGATTGGTATGTACGTGCCAGCCAACGTTGTTTCTAACAATGATTTAACCAAATACATGGAAACAAGCGATGCTTGGATTCAAGAGAGAACAGGCATTCAAGAACGAAGATACGCACACAGAACCAAAGAGACCACAACTACAATGGCTGTTGAAGCAGCCACTATTGCTATTGAAAGAGCAGGTATTACACCACAAGACATAGATTTTATTGTATTTGCAACATTATCGCCAGATTATTATTTTCCTGGTTGTGGTGTTTTAGTACAACGTGCCATGAAAATGAAAGAAATTGGTGCATTAGATATTAGAAATCAATGTAGCGGATTTGTATATGCACTAAGTGTAGCCGATCAATTTATAAAAACAGGTATGTACAAAAACATACTTGTAATTGGTAGCGAAAAACATTCTTTTGGTTTAGATTTTAGTACAAGAGGTAGAAATGTAAGTGTAATTTTTGGTGATGGTGCTGGTGCTGTAGTGTTGCAACCAACTAGCAAAACCAATCAAGGTATATTAAGTACACACTTACATAGTGATGGTGAAAGTGCAGAAATATTAGCTATGTACAATCCTGGCACACATGCCAATCATTGGGCCGAAAAAAATTATGCAACTTTTACCGATGCAGAAATTGGACAAATGTTTATGAGTCATGAGATGATTGATAATGCTCAAAACTTTCCATTTATGGATGGTCCATCGGTATTTAAAAAAGCTGTTGTAAAATTTCCAGAAGTAATTGTAGAAGCATTAACTGCAAACAATTTACAGCCATCAGATATTAATATACTTATTCCACACCAAGCTAATTTACGAATTGCTCAGTTTGTGCAACAAAAATTAGGCTTAGCAGATCATCAGGTGTATAACAATATTCAACATTACGGAAATACTACAGCAGCAAGTGTTCCCATTGCATTGTGTGAGGCATGGGAAAAAGGAAAAATTAAAGAAGGCGATTTAGTTTGTTTGGCAGCTTTTGGCAGTGGCTTTACATGGGCTAGTGCATTGCTACATTGGTAAATCTGGAAAGCAAATAGTTTACTAAACACAATTATTTGCAAAAACAGTGTTGCTATCACAACCAATTCCATGTGTGGCACTATTTTTACTGAGTAGCAATTTGAATAGCATTTAGAATGGATTTTATGAATAGAAAAATAATTTACTTGATCAATCCTGTTTCAGGTACAGCAAAGAAAGAAGAGGTAAAACAACTAATAGAAAAACTTACAACTGAACAACAAATTCCCTTTGAAATTGTACCGACAAATGCTTCTGGCAATTACGATTTTCTAAGAGAAAAAATTGAAAAAGAAAGCATTACAGATATAGTAATGGTAGGTGGAGATGGAACAGTAAACCAAATTGTAAACGCATTAAACGATGTAAATGTACAGTTTGGGATTATACCAATGGGTTCAGGAAATGGACTTGCACTAGCAGCTGGAATTCCAAAAAAACCTAAAGATGCTTTATCGCTTATTTTTCATGGTCAATCAAAATATGTAGATGCCTTTAAAGTAAACAACGAATTCTCTTGCATGCTTAGTGGCGTTGGTTTTGATGCCCAAGTTGCCCATGATTTTTCAACCAAAAGTAGCAGAGGATTACTAACATATACACAACAAAGTTTACTTAATTTTTTTAAAGCCAACCCCTATCAATTTGAAGTAACAGTAGATGGATTTACATTTTTTACCGAAGCATTTTTTATAAGTATTGCCAATAGTAATCAGTACGGCAACAATTTTACCATTGCTCCATCAGCAGATTTAAGTGATGGCCTACTAGATATTGTTGTAGTTCAAAAAATGAACAAAGCAAAACTTCCTTTTGCCATCCTCAAACAAATAAGAGGAAACAATAAACTACACGATTTGGTAGAAGCTATCAGCACCAAACATGTATTGTATTTTCATGCAGCAAACCTTACCATCAACAATGTAAAACTAGCACCATTACATATAGATGGAGAGCCAAAAGAAACAGCCGAAAAGTTAGAAATAAAAGTCATTAAAAATTGCTTTAGACTTATTCAGAAGTTATAGTTTTTTTGTAACCAACTGTAGTAATGCTATTCAGCCACCGTTGTGTCACTCACTTGTACGCTTTGTTCTTTATGCAACAAAACAATAAACAATTAAAAGGTTCTATACACAGGTTTAAACGGTTGATACATCAACAATTTAAAAGTGTATAAAACCTTTTTAACATTACATATTTATTCTCCTTCAACCAATTGTTTATCCTTTCTTGGTTTACGCCATTGATTGGTTTCTGCTCCACACATTTTTACAAATTTTGGAATAAATTTTCCAACTACATCTACCAAATTTTGTTGCGAAGCCATTACAGTTTCTATGTTTTTATAAGCAAAAGGAGCTTCATCTAAACCACCACCTAAAAGCTTTACACCATTTTGTTGTAAAATTTCTTTTAATGATTGGTGTGTAATAGAAGCCATCGCTTTCGATCTACTCATTTGTCTACCAGCACCATGAGCAGCAGAATGTATAGATGCTATTTCGCCTTTTCCTTTTACAATAAATCCAGGTGCAGTCATCGATCCTGGAATAATACCTAAAACATTTTTTCCAGCAGGTGTAGCCCCTTTTCTATGTACAATTACCTCGTTTCCTTCGTACATTTCTTTCCATGCAAAATTGTGATGGTTTTCAACCATTTTAATTGGCTTTCTACCCAACTGTTTGGCAATTTTTTCATGAATAATATGGTGACAAGCACTTGCATAATCGCCAGCCAAATTCATAGCTATCCAATATTCTTGGCCTTCTTCCTCTTGTAAATCAAGCCATGCAAGATTTTTTGCTTCTTGCGGTAAACGTCTTTTATTGATAGCAATTTTGGTGTAATGATTAGCAATATTTGCACCCAAAGCTCTTGAACCTGAATGTGTAAGAAACCCTACATAAGTGCCTGCTTCAACACCCAATATTTCATCTTTTTCTATTAATTCTACAATACCAAATTCTGCAAAGTGATTACCACTTCCTGAGCTTCCCAATTGTCGCCAAGCCCTGCTTTGTAATTGTTTTAAAAGCTCTATTTCGTTAAAAGCAGCATGTTCCATAACTGCATGGTTCGATGGTTCTTTAAACTGTGCACCACTACCAAACAAAGTAGCTTCTTGTAATTCTCTCACAAAAAACGCTTCTCTATTTTTTAAATCTGTGGCTGAAATATCGTAAATGCTTAAGCACATTCTGCAACCAATATCAACACCAACTCCATAAGGAATTACTGCATTATTGGTTGCTAAAACACCACCAATTGGTAATCCATAACCTTGGTGTGCATCTGGCATTAATGCACCTGCAATAGCAATAGGTAATTTTACTGCATTGTACATTTGTTGAAATGCTCCTTGCTCAATTTGTTCAGCACCAAAAGTGTTAAAATGTACACCTGTATTGTTTAATGAAATTTCAGAACCTTCCTCTGTTTTTTTAATGATTAATTTTTCTGCAATTACACCAAGTATTTCATGCGTAGTGTAGTTGGTAGGATTTTGTAATATAGCTTGTAATATTTCTAACGCATTTTCTTTTGTATCAAACTTATAATGCTTTTCTATTATTTGCATAGCCACTGGTATCACCGGGCTCTCTGGATAACCAATTGCTCTTAATTCTTTTGCTGTTATTTGTAACTTTTTCATGTTTTTGGTTTTGTTTGTTGTTTGAACAGTTGTTGTGGTATGCTATTCTTGTTGAATTGCTTTATGTAGTACAAGAGTGCGACGATCGCTGCTGTTATTAGAAACAATCAACCATATAATCAAAACTATATCTATCAATAATAATTTGGAAAAACCATAGAAAACGCCACTACAGCTTAATAGTAGCAATAGCGATGGGTTCATAAAAATTATCATCTGCTATTGCCCTTTTAGTTTTTTAATTCTCTAACATTTCCAATGATCGTCTAAAACCAATTACTTGATTTGTTTTGGGTTGATATGCTTCAATTTCCTCAGAGTGATTGGTGATTTCTGCAATTGTCATGGGTTGATAAAACGTTTTATTTAGGTTAAGATGATTGCTTAACGCATTGGCTTTTTCTGTACTTAATTTTCCAAATTCATATTTTGCAATTAGTCGTCCTTTTCTTAATAAAGCATTATCTATCAAAGCAATATCACTATTAAACGTACAAATGATTTGCACATTTAAACAGTCGCTTAATAATCCGTCACTAATGTTTAAAAGATTGCTAACGCTGCTTTGGCTACTGTATCTTCTATCCATAATAATGTTTTCTGCATCTTCAATTACAAGAATTGTATTTGGATTATCAAGTAATAAATCCATGAATTCTGGATTCATTAAATTGCTTGCAACAGTAGGTGAAACAAACATTACCTTCTTCTTTAAACTACCTATTAAGTATCTTAAATATGTGGTTTTGCCTGTACCGGGTAAACCATGTAATAAAACAATTCCCTTGTCTTTTTCTTTGCTTAAACGTTCTTTTATAATGGCATCTATTGCTTTAAAATCGTCGTTATAGTATAGATGAACATCTAGATTAGTGGGTTCAATAGACAACGTTTTTAAATCTAAACTGCTACCATTTAACGATATGATATTGATTTCATAATCCTTCTTTTTTTCTGGCATTTGAAGCTGTTTTAGTGCCCCTATCATTTCAACAATTTTATGATTGTCTTGAATGTTGAAATAAATATCTACCCAATCGTCTTTTAGCCTAATTACTATTTTATTGCTTAGTTGAATTAGTGTTCTTTCAAACTCTAAACGCTGTTCTTGCCAATTGTAATAGTTTCTTTGATAAATAGCTTTTATTTTTCCAAATTCCCCTGTTTGAATTTTACTTAAAACAGCTGCTATATCTAGATTTTCTATGTAAGTTATTGAAGGAAGCGTTTTATAAACGTTCCAATAAAATCTTTTTGGTTCAATAAAATATTCGTCGAAAGCGTCCATTTTTTTAGAATGCCTATTCCATAAATAGACCCATGCATTTTGTATAATGGTTTTAAAAGTGGGTGCTATAAAATTGGCAACTACTAATAAAATAATTATTATAAATATTGTGTACATATTGTTTTGTTTTAAAGGCATTTCATTTTTTCATAGCCTATATTTTAAGCTTTGCTTTGTATTTTCTTGCCTTTTTGTTAATGATTGGTTTTTGTAATTGATTCAACATTTGAATGGTGTTTGCTTCACCAAAACATTTAACTAGTGTTTTTATAAAAAATTTGTTTGTCATTGTATGTTCCTCCTTTTTATTTTTTTGCACAAAAAAAGCCCGACTGAATAATGTTCAATCGGGCTTTCAACAGCAGCTAGTAGTATTAACTTGCTGCTAAATATGTATCCGATTGCTGTTTTATATTAACCTTAGGGTTCATGCTTTTTCGCATTTGCTTTTTAAACGAATAGACAAATGCAAATAGCTGAATAGCTTTAGCTGTAAGCGTTGTATGATGTTGTTGCATATATTTTGTTTTGGATGAACAATAAAAAAGCCCCACAATTTTGTGAGGCTTTTTATTTATATCGTTTGTTAATTGAGTTAACTTTTTCGCATAAAATTGTACGCCTCACTATTCGTTGCAATATCCATTGGATAAAAGCCTTTTAGTGTTTCAATATGTTTATTTGAGCGTAACATTTTATTTATTTTTTGTATTGCAAAGGTGAATTCATTTGTTTGTAATTTCCAAATAAATTTTTTAAATATTTCTTTTGCAAAGAAATTGATTTCGCTGAAATGCAGTGATATCAATACTTTTTGCGTATAAATATTTTTTAAATTGCTTGATGGTTAAATGGTTGTAATACCATTTCACTTACAACACCGCTTGTTGGTTGTTGACATAAAAACCAAATTGCTTTAGCCGCTTCTTCCGTTACTACCATTTTATCACGTTGTACACGTAGATCAATTGTGTCCCAGAAAGGACTGTCAACGCCTCCTAAAAATAAGTTGGTAATTCGTATGTCTGTTCGTTTAATTTCTTCTCTAATACTTTGCATCATTCCTACAATACCATACTTGCTAGCACTATATGCAGCTGCACCTGCCATAGGCACTTTACCAAGTACACCAGGAATATTGATGATAAGCCCTTTTTTTAATTCTTTCATTTTAGGAAGAACGGCTTTAACAAGATAAAATGTACCAATTAAATTAGTTTGTAAAGTAGCTATGAAGTCTGCTGTAGTAAGTGTATCCATTGGCTTAATAATGCCTATTCCTGCTGCATTTACCAATATATCTATACTTCCTGCACTTTCTAAAATTTGTTGGACACAATTGTTTACAGAACTTTCATCTGTAATATTCATTTCAAAACATTTATCGTAGCTAATATTACATTCTTGAGCAACCGCTGCTAATTTTGCCACATTTCGTCCCGTTAAATAGGCTATTCCACCACTACTTGTAATTAGTTTAGCAACTTTTTCTCCAATACCTCCTGTAGCACCAACAATTAATACATTTTTTCCTTTCAACGTTTCCATAAATAGCTTTTTGAATTGCTTGATAAGATTTGCGTTTATAGAACATTTATAAATTGAAATTGTTGTAAAACAAGAAAAAGAAAATAAAGCTCATATTTTGGAAATAAGTATCATTTTTCCCCACCAATTGTTTCAAGAGAATCCTGCTATTGCAAAAGGAAGAAACGTGGTATTGATAGAAGAGTATTTGTTTTTTCAGCAATATGCTTTTCATCAACAAAAAATTCTTTTACATAGAGCAAGTATGCAGTTTTATAAAGCATACTTAGAAGAGAAAGGATTTCATATTTTATATGAAGAAGCTAAAGGAAGTGCTATTAAAATAGAGAAGGTTTTAACCCAATTATTTTCACAAGGATATTGGCATATTCATTATGTAGATGTGGTAGATAATTGGCTACAAAAAGCAATAGATAAAACTTGTAACCAATTGGGTATTCGTATTACAAAGTATAGTTCACCATTATTTATGAATACCATTGAAAGCACTGCTAGTTTTTTCGATTCTAAGAAATCTTATTTCCAGACAGATTTTTATATCTGGCAAAGAAAACAAAGACAAATTTTAATTGAAAAAGATGGAAAACCTACAGGTGGAAAATGGACGTTTGATGCAGAGAATAGAAGTAGCTTTCCTAAGCAGGAAATTATTCCAACATATCCATTTCCAAATAATAACAAATGGGTAATTGAAGCACAACTTTATGTAAAGGAATATTACCATAAAAACTATGGCTCAATCACTTCATTTTTTACCAATAATTCTTTTTATCCAACAACATTTACAGAAGCATCTGATTGGCTAGAATGCTTTCTACAACAGCGTTTTGCTAAGTTTGGTATTTACGAAGATGCAATGGTTGCAAATGAGTCCATTCTATACCATAGTGTATTAACGCCTATGTTGAACATTGGATTGTTAACGCCAAACCAAGTAATTAAAGCTACACTTGATTATGCTGCTAAAACAGAAGTTCCTATCAATTCTTTAGAAGGATTTATACGACAAATAATTGGGTGGAGAGAATTTATAAGAGTGGTATATGAACGTGAAGGAACAAAGCAACGCACAACCAATTATTGGGGTTTTACAAGAAAAATTCCAGATTCATTTTATAATGGAACTACAGGTATTGTACCTATTGATGATGCTATTAAAAAAGTTTTAAAAACAGGCTACAATCATCATATTGAACGCTTGATGATTTTGGGAAATTTTATGTTGCTGTGTGAATTTGATCCTAACGAAGTGTATCGTTGGTTTATGGAAATGTATATTGATAGTTACGATTGGGTAATGGTGCCAAATGTATATGGAATGACACAATTTGCTGATGGAGGATTGATGACTACAAAGCCTTACATAAGTGGAAGTAACTACATTATGAAGATGAGTAATTATGCAAAAGGTAGTTGGCAAGAAACATGGGATGGTTTGTTTTGGCGATTTATGCATGTGCATAGAAATTTCTTTTTAAGCAATCCAAGATTAGGAATGCTAGTGGGAACTTTTGATAAAATGAGCGTAGAAAAAAGAGAGAAACATTTGCAAAATGCACAACATTTTTTACATCAATTAGATAAATAAATACAATGCCAAAGCGACCATGGAATAGAGTAAATTTACCTGTATATTCTATTAGCAGTAAAGATAAACAAGGTAATTGTAACATGCATATAATTACCTATGCATCTCAAATTAGTATGCAGCCCAAACGCTTTATTTGTGGCATTTTTGAAGGAACAAAAACATTAGAACTAGTTGAGAAAAATCCCACTTTTATATTACAATTACTCAACGAAACTCAATACCGATTGGTAGATTTATTAGGTAAAAAATCTGGAAATAATATTGATAAGATTGCAAGATTAAACAAGCGTCAACTGCTTACAGAATGGAATGGATTTCTTATTTTAAAAGATGCTTTAGCAGTGATGTTGTTAAACGCATCAAGTGTAATTCCGAATTTAAATGTAGAACAAGGTGATCATAGAATGTTTTTGTGTGATGTTGTAGATTATAAAAATTTAAACGACGGTAATCCATTAACCTTAGATGTTCTAAGACAACATAAATTAATTAGAATATGAGTAAATTAAAAACGCATCAATTGCCTACAAATACTTTGTTTTCTGACTTGGATTTTGAAAATAAGAATGCTGTTGAAATACATTTTCCCACAAGCATTGATGCTATCGAACAACGCATACAAAATATTCATCCGGGCAAATATGCTAAAACAAGAAATTTTATCAATGGAGCTGTAACTTATCTTTCTCCATACATTGCTAGAGGCGTTATTAGCTTACCACAAATTAAAGAATCTATACTAGCCAATTATAAAAAATATGAAGCAGAAAAATTATTACAAGAATTGGCTTGGCGTGAATATTTTCAACGCATTTGGCAGTTTTATGGTGATAATATTTTTACCGATGTAAAGCAGCCTCAACAGCAAGTGCAACATCATCAAATTCCAACTGCAATTGTAGAAGCATCTACTCGAGTTGATGCTATTGATGTGGCTATTGAAAATTTGTACAATACAGGTTACATGCACAATCATAACAGAATGTACACTGCTATGCTTACTTGTAACGTTGCAAAATCGCATTGGAAAATGCCTGCACAATGGTTGTATTATCATTTGCTTGATGGAGATATTGCTAGCAATACACTCAGTTGGCAATGGGTAGCTGGAAGTTTTAGCAGTAAAAAATATTATGCCAATCAAGAGAATATTAGTAAGTACTCACAAAGCAATCAAACAAAAGGTTATCTAGCAAATAGCTATGAACAAATTGCAATGATGGATGTTCCAGATGTATTATGTGCTACTACAGATTTGCAGCTGAAAACAGAATTGCCTACAAATACACAACTACAGTTAAATGCAGATTTACCATTGTTTGTTTACAATTCGTACAACTTAGATCCCTATTGGCATGTAACAGAAAATGCAAATAGAATTTTATTGTTAGAGCCTAGTCATTTTCAGCAATTTCCTATTAGTAGAAAAGTACTTGATTTTATAATAGAATTAGGAACAACAAATATTACTGGTTTGCAAATATTTGTTGGTTCGTTTAATGAGTTAATGAACTTATACATAAATGAGAATTATTCCAATCAAAAGATTATATACAAAGAGCATCCTACAACTAAGCATTACAAAGGAACTGAAGAAAGTAGAAGTTGGTTGTTTCCAAATGTAAGTGGCAATTTCAATAGCTTTTTTGCTTATTGGAAAAAAGCAGAACGGTATTTATAAATCTACGTTTTACCTAAGTGTTTTATTTAATAGCCCTTTAATTACTGAAAGTTTTATCTTTCGTTTTTAAAGGGTTTTTTATGAAAATAACATCTATCCGAATTTATAAATATTCTATTCCAATGGTGCCTTTTACAATAGCTACAGGTACTATGCACTTTGCTCAAAATATTTTTATAAAAGTGTATACCGATGCTGGAATTATTGGTGTAGGTGAATGTTCTGCCTTTCCTATGATTGTTGGTGAAACACAAGCTACCTGCTATGAAATGGCTAAAGAATTTGCTGCTTTATGGATTGGTAAAAACCCATTAGATATTGCAGATAGAATGAATGAATTACACTTGTTTACTGCAAGAAATTATACAGCCAAAAGTGCTTTTGATATTGCTTTATATGATATTGCTGCAAAACATGCACAACAGCCATTGTACGCCTTTTTAGGCGGCACTTTAAAAACTATAGAAAGTGACTTAACAATAGGAATTGATACACCTGAAAAAATGGCTGAACAAGCTGTTTCTTTTAAAGAAAAAAGAGTTAGAAAAATTAAAGTAAAATTAGGCAAAGAACCATCAATTGATATAGAGCGTATCTATCAAATTCGTAAGGCAATTGGCAATGAAATTGAATTGAGAATTGATGCAAATCAAGGTTGGAGTTTTGAAGATGCAAAGCTTGCCCTTACTGGTTTAGCACAATTTAATATTGCTTTTTGTGAACAACCAATGCGTACCTACAATGACGAGTTATTGCCAGAATTATGTACCATTTCTCCTATACCAATTATGGCTGATGAAAGTGTGTACACTCATTTTGATGCTGAGCGAATTATACGTAATAAAGCTGCTAAATACATCAACATAAAATTTGCAAAAAGTGGTGGCATTTACGAAGCTTTACAAATAGTTGAGGTAGCCAAAAAAAACAATGTATTTTGTATGATGGGTGGAATGCTTGAAAGTAGAGTAGCACTTACTGCTAAAGTACATTTTGCAATGGCTAACGATATTATTCGTTTTTATGACTTAGATACTTGTTTATTGGGGCATTTAACCGATCCAGTTATTGGTGGTGTACAATACGATGGAATGAAGCTATTGTTGAACAACGATTTTGGTATTGGAGCCGATGTAGACGAAACTTTTTTACAAACACTTGAACAAGCTGAAATCGCATAAAAGTTGAATGAAGATATTCAGCTGAATATCTACGCCTGATTGAAGCGTAAAGCCCACAGTTTGCTTGCCTTTGGCAGGCAAACGAGGACTTGTAGCGAAAAGCAGGTCTGTAGTTGAATAATGTTATAAATGCTGGCGTACAAACGAATAAACTTTACTAAATAGAAAAAGAATCAACAATTAATTTCAGTTAAATTTGTCGCTTAAATACATATAGATTATGACGTATAGTGCAGCTATTCAAAAACAAGTAAGAACGTTTTTGCCAAAAGATTTTACAGTTACCACTTGGGAAAATTTAGAACCTTTTTTTCAACAATTATTAGACAGAAATATTGATTCGAAAGCCGATTTAGAATTGTGGTTAAAAGATATGAGTGAATTGGAAGCAGTAGTGAGTGAAGATGCTTGTTGGCGTCAAATAAAAATGACTTGTGATACTACAGATAAAGCATTGGAAGAAGCGTTTACTTATTTCTGTATGGAAATTCAACCGAAATTGCAACCTTTTGCAGATGCGTTGAATAAGAAACTAATTGCATCATCTTTTGTAGCAGAATTAGATACTGATAAATATTTTACTTACTTAAGAAGTGTTAAGAAAAATATTGACTTATTTAGAGAAGAAAATATTCCTATTCAAGCAGAACTAAGTGTTTTACAACAACAATATGGAGCTATTGCAGGTAAGATGACTGTTGAAGTAAATGGTAAAGAATATACACTACAACAAGCTGCTAAGTTTTTAGAAAGCGATGATAGAAATTTAAGAGAAGAAGTATACACAAAAATCCAACAACGCCGTTTGTTAGATAAAGATGCAATGCATGAATTGTATAGTACTTTAATTGCTAAACGACACCAAATAGCTGTAAATGCTGGATTTGAGAATTATAGAGACTACAAATTTGTAGACATGGGTAGATTTGATTACAGCAAAGAAGATTGTTACAATTTTCATGAAGCAGTTAAACTACATGTATTGCCTTTGATTGAAAAAATTTATGCAAAAAAGAAAGCAAAGCTTGGTGTAGATGTTTTAAAACCTTGGGATACTGAAGCAGAACCAAGTGGAATTGAACCATTGAAACCATTTACTACAGGCAAAGATTTATTGGCAAAAACAATTGAATGTTTTGAGAAAATGAATCCATTTTTTGCTGATTGTTTACTTAAAATGGATGAGTTACAACATTTTGATTTAGAAAGTAGAAAAGGTAAAGCTCCTGGTGGTTATAATTGTCCGCTTGCAGAAAGTGGTGCACCTTTTATTTTTATGAATGCTGCTGGTCAAATGAGTGATGTAACCACTATGGTACATGAAGGTGGACATGCCATTCATTCTTTCTTAGCACATCCTTTAGAGTTGAGTGCTTTTAAAGAATATCCAATGGAAATTGCTGAGGTAGCAAGCATGGCAATGGAATTATTTAGCATGAACCATTGGGAAAGTTTTTTTGAAAATGAAGCAGATTTGAGAAGAGCAAAAGAACATCAACTAGAAAGAACCATTACTATTTTTCCTTGGATAGCCATTATTGATAAATTTCAACATTGGGTATATGAAAATCCTACTCATACTGTAGAAGAAAGAACAACTACATGGATGCATATTTTAAAAGAATTTTCTACCAATAGTATTGATTTTACAGGTTTAGACATGTATAGAGCTATTGGTTGGCAAAGACAGTTGCATTTATTCGAAGTTCCATTTTATTACATAGAATATGGAATTGCTCAATTAGGTGCAATAGGTTTATGGATGCAGTATCAACAAAATCCACAACAAGCTTTAGAAAATTATATTCAAGCATTAAGTTTGGGCGGCACAAAAACACTACCTAAGTTGTATGAAGCGGCAGGTTTACAATTTGATTTATCGCCCAATTATATAAAAACCTTAATGGAGTTTGTGAATGATGAAATGGAGAAATTGTAAACGTTTAATAATTTGAATAAGATGGTGATTGCAATATTAGAAATCACCATCTTATTTTGAACTCTTAAGCAAAGGATAATGATCGATGGTTTCAAAAACATTTCGTTTATCTTTTTGTACTAAACGAATAAATTTTGTTAGAGAATCGGCAAAATTTTGTTTCGAAAACATTCTGTCATGTGCTAAAATAACCAAGTGCCTAGGCACAGTTGTTTCATTTTTTTCAAAATAAGTTGCCACATGCTTAGCCATTTGTTCTGCACTTTGTATGGGAACATCGCCTTTTTTAAATTGCCATTCTAAATCCCAACCTACCACATCAAAATCCAATGAATCTAACTGTTTGTAAACAGCAGTCGTAAGTTTAGGGCCTTTCTGTACATTTTTTACAGCCCAAGAATTATTGCCAGGTAATCGAATAATTTTTACAGGAATATCTAATTTACGCTGCACTTGTAAAAAATCTTTCACTGCACTATCAGGATGCGTATAAAACTCTTTATAATGATTCTTAAAACCATGTGAATGGCTATGATTAGCCACTAAAAACTGCGGATAACTTTGTTTTAAACTATCTATCAGTTGCCGCTTTTTAGCATCATTTACATGCAAACCAATAATAAAAAAAGTAGCTTTTACTTTTTCTTGTTCAAAAATGCGTTTAGACGTAATTGTACCAGGTTGTGGGCCATCATCCCAAGTTAAATAGATGTATCGTTTTGTGCTATCAAAATGTATTTTAGTACCAGGTTTTTTAAGTTGAATGCTATCTTTTAAAGCAATATGATTGTTTTTATTTTTGCCTTCACAAGCTACTAAAAAAATAAGGGCAATTAAAGTGATGTTTGTTCTAATACTACTCATGTGTATTTAAGGGTCGTTCTGCTGCAAATGTATATGCAATGTTTTTGTATTTAAAAATATTAGGGTATTTGTATTGTTAAAATGGTTAAAACAATTTCCATTTACCTGCTTTGTAGAATGTTATCTTTACAATAGATATGGAAGCAATAAATATAAAAATTGGCAATTATAACACGCTAAAAATTGAACGTTTAGTAGAAATTGGTGCCTACTTAGACGATGGCAACAAAGGTATTTTATTACCCAAAAGATGGTTACCCGAAAATGCAAAAAGAGGCGATGAAATAACCGTATTTGTTTACCACGATAATGAAGATAGATTAATTGCTACAACCATGCAGCCTAAAGCTGTAGTTGGTGATATTGCTTTGTTAGAAGCCGCAACCATCACTAGTTTTGGTGCTTTTTTAAAGTGGGGGGTAATGAAAGATGTGTTTGTGCCAAGAGCTCAACAATTGAGTGACATGATTGTGGGTGGAAAGTATTTGGTGAAATTATACATCGATGAAAAAACAAATAGAGTTGCCGCTACAGAACGATTGGATTTTTTAATGAATAATGATGAGCTTACTGTACAAGAAGGCGATGAAATAAGTTTTTTAGTTTTTAGAAAAACGGAGATTGGATATACAGTAATCATCAACAATCAACACAAAGGATTGCTTTATTTTAATGAAATATTCAAACCTGTTTCAATTGGCGACGAACTAAAAGGATATGTAAAAAAGATTTATGCCGATAATAAAATAGACGTAGCTATTGGTAAAAAAGGCTATCAACGTGTAGAAGATGAGGTTTCTAAAGTCTTGCGTTTATTGCAAGAAAATGGAGGTGCTTTACCTTATAACGATAAAACCGCACCTGAAATAATTTATAAGGTTTTTGGCATGAGTAAAAAAACGTTTAAAATGACTACAGGAAATCTATACAAGCAAAAGAAAATTGTATTTACCGACAAAGGAATTGCTTTGGTATAAATTCTATTTTTTTATTTCTTCAAAAGCACCTGTTTGTTTGTTTTTTTGCACATTATCCCAATTGAAATATCGTCCGTTCATAGCTACATAAACGCCTTTAGGTAATGCTTGTACAAAGGCAAGTGCACTGCCTAAATTAAATAATCCGTCTGAGCTACCAAACTTGTAAGGTATCATTGCACCTGTAAGTACAATGGTTTTGTTGGTTACTTCTTTTGCTAAAACTGCTGCTGTTAATGACATAGTATCTGTGCCATGTGTAATAATTATTTTATCTTCTACTGCTTGCTGACATTGACGAGCAATTAATAATCGATCTTCATTCGTCATTTCTAAACTATCAATCATCATCAATGTTCGTATTTCAACATTTACACGGCTTCTGCCTAATTTTAGCAATTCTGGCATATGTGTGTCTTTAAAATACAATTGTCCATTTAACTCATTGTATTCCTTATCAAAAGTTCCGCCGGTAATAAAAATGCGTATTGCCATATGTGGTAATTGAATTACAAAAGTAATGTTTCAAATTGGGTACACATATTTTACAAATGTAGTTTTATAGCTTTTTGTTACTGTTACTACAACACTCATTTTGTAATGTAAAAATCATTTAAACCTCGTCATGTTTAAATTCTAGAATATCTGTTGGCTGACAATCGAGTGCTTTGCAAATTGCTTCTAATGTGCTAAACCGTATAGCTTTTGCATTACCTGTTTTTAATATTGATAAGTTAGAGAGCGTAATATCTACTTTTTCTGAAAGTTCATTCAGCAATATTTTTACCCAAGTATTACTATTATTTGTAGACAAGCCTATTAATAAATCGGTAAAGCAAAAGTTTCATCATGTCAAAAAGCAAAACCAAGCCATAAAATGGCTGCTTAAATAACATAATTTTACTTGAGTAAACCTTTAAACCACTGTTAAAACCACAACATTACAATACTACTAATCTAATAACGTTGAAAAATAAATAGACACTTTATTAATTTATGAAACAGTGTCTTTGCATTCTTTATTGAAAAATTAATCTTGCAAATTGGCGGTTTGTAACAAAGCCTTTGGCTTTAGTATTTTAATTTTTTTACCGTCTAATTCCACCATTCCATCTTTTTTAAATTCAGACAATAAACGAATGGTACTTTCTGTTGCTGTACCAACCAAATTCGCAATTTCTTCTCTCGATAAACGTACACTTAGTGTTACGCCATCAGATTCAAAACCGTAGGTTTCTTTAATAAACAAAAGGGTTTCAGCCAAACGTTCTCTTACAGGTTTTTGTGCTAAATGGGTAAGTTTTACCTCTGCCTTATGCAATTCATTACTCAACAACTTCATCATTTCAAAAGCCAAGCCTGCATCTTGCTTTAAAATAACGATAAACAAATCTTTCGGTATAAAACACACCTGTGTATCTTCTAAAGCAATGGCACTTGCACTGTATCGTTCTCCACTTAGCAATGCTCTGTAGCCTAAAACATCGCCACCTTTTAGCAATCGTATAATTTGTTCTTTTCCATCATCGCCCAAACGACTTAATTTAATTTTTCCGTCATTAATGCAAAAAACACCGAAAGGGTGCGAACCTTCATTAAAAATGGTTTGTCCTTTTCGATAAATGTTACTAACCTTCTGATCATTGATCTTATCTAAAAACTCATGTTTGGTTTTACAAATAATAGATGTTTGACTCTGTTTGCAAGTTTGGCAGGTTTCTGAAATAAAAAATTCCTTCATGTAGTAAAAATAAATATGCAGAAGTGGTTTAAAACTACTTGTTTAACAATTTTTTACTAATGGTAAAACAAAAACAGATCATTTAATTTTTTATTGTTTTTTCCTGTCTTTTAAAATATCACCATATTTGCACTTTCTTAAATAGCCAATCTTGGTTATTTGTTTAGCTAAGCAAGTAACCTACAAAAAGCTTTACGCAATGAGCGACGAAATTAAACATGAATGTGGCCTAGCATACATTCGTTTACGCAAACCTTTTTCTTACTATTTACAACAATATGGTTCGGTAACTTTTGGGCTAAACAAGCTGTACTTATTGATGGAAAAACAGCACAATCGTGGTCAAGATGGAGCAGGAATTGCCTCCGTGAAATTGAATGTTGAACCCGGTTATCCGTTTTTATCAAGATTACGTAGCAATGCTCAACAACCTATTGCAGATATATTTTTTAAAATAGGACAAGAAGTTCAAGAACTTGAAAAATATCAGCCAGATATTAAAAATCATCCTGGATTAATGAAAGGTCATGTGCCTTATTTGGGCGAATTGCTATTGGGGCATTTACGTTATGGCACACAGGGCAAAAATAATGTAGAATTTTGCCATCCATTTATCAAAAGAAACACTCAACCAGGTAGAAATTTAGCCTTAGCAGGTAATTTTAATTTGGTAAATACAGACGAACTATACGATTTACTAAATATTAATCCGGGTGAATTTCAAAAACAAAGCGATTTAGCTGCAATGATGGAAGTAATTCATCATTTTTTAGTGAAAGCCGATGAACAAAATCCCAATAAAGCCGACATTGTTTCTGTATTACAAAAAGCCGTTCCATTGTTTGATGGTGGCTATACTATTGGTGGATTGATAGGTAATGGACATAGTTTTGTGATGAGAGATGCACATGGAATAAGACCAGCTTATTATTACATTAATGATGAAGTAATTGTTGCAGCAAGTGAACGTGCATCGATAAGAACTACATTTAATGTGGGTGAAAATGAAGTACTTGAATTAATGCCAGGTACTGCACTTATTGTAGATGATGAAGGCAATTACAGCATTGAAAAAATATTAGAACCAAAAGAAAGACGTGCTTGTAGCTTTGAACGCATTTATTTTAGTAGAGGTAGCGATGAAAAAATTTATAGAGAACGTATTGCTTTGGGCTATCATTTAAGCAAACGTGTTTTAGAAGATATTAACTACGATCTTAAAAATGCAATTTTCTCTTACATACCTAATACAGCAGAAGTTGCTTTTTATGGTTTGGTAAAAGGAATGGAAGATTATTTAAACCAAATAAAAGTACAGCGTATTTTAAGTTGGGGAAATGATATTACCGAAGAGAAATTGCAAGAAATGATTACGCGTAAAATACGCCAAGAAAAAATTGCAATTAAAGATGTTAAGCTAAGAACATTTATTACGCAAGATGATAACCGTAACGAAATGGTTCAGCATGTGTACGATGTAACTTATGGCACTGTTCGTAATTATGAAGACACATTAATTGTAATAGATGATAGTATTGTACGTGGTACTACTTTAAAAGAAAGTATAGTACGTATGTTGGGTAGATTAAAGCCTAAAAAAATTATCATTGTTTCGTCTGCACCACAAATTAGATATCCTGATTGTTATGGTATTGATATGAGCAAACTAGGCGATTTTATTGCATTTAAAGCAGCCATAGAATTATTAAAAGATAAAGGCTTAGAACATATATTGGTAGAGGCACAAGAAAAAATAAAAGAGTTACAACGGACTAATCAATTACATACAGAAAATGTAGTTCGACAAATTTATAAGCCTTTTACCACAGAAGAAATATCAATAAAAATTGCCGAACTCATTACACCACCTGAAACACAATTTCCAATTCAGGTAATTTATCAAACAATAGAAGATTTACATGATAGTTGCCCTACCAACACAGGTGATTGGTATTTTACTGGTAATTATCCTACACCTGGTGGAAACAGGGTTTGTAATAAAGCCTTTTTAAATTATATGGAGGGAAAAAATGTTCGTGGATACTAAATAAACACACATTTTATGAAGCAATTGTTGTTGATACGTCATGCAAAAAGTAGTTGGTCAATGAATGGCTTGCCAGATTTTGAACGACCATTAAATGAACGAGGTCATAACGATGCTCCAAACATGGCAAAACGTTTACTGCAAAAACAAATACCAATTGATGCATTTGTAAGTAGTACTGCTAACAGAGCTTTTACAACAGCTACTTATTTTTATGAAGCTTATGTACAAGCTTTTCCAAATACATTGCCCTTGATTGCAGTTGATGAATTGTATCATGCAGCTCCTAAAATATTTTATAAACAAATAGCGTTACTACATAACAATTTAAATTCTGTTGCCATTTTTGCACACAACCCAGGTATTACAGAATTTGTAAATGAACTTACCCATGTGCAAATAGATGATATGCCTACATGTGGTATTTTTTGTATTCAAATTGATTGCACTAAATGGACAGAATTTAAGGATGCTAAAAAAACATTTTTGTTTTTTGATTATCCTAAGAATTTGGAAAAATAAACTGCTTACTTTTTATATATAAAGCTAGGTATTGGCATTTATAAACTCCATTGCAGTGTTTTCATCTGTTTCTATTGCCATTTCTACTGCTTGCTTGGCTATTTCTAGTAGGTGCTTTGATTGTTTACGTAATTGAACACTTTGTTGTAATTTCTCAATAATTTCGTTTTGTGCGGATTCATTAATTATTGGAATGATGAATTCATCTAAATCTTTTGGGTACAATTCGGCTTGTGCACTTCCTGCACTTCTTTTTTCTGTTTGTAAGCGACCGATTTCAGAATTAATAACAAAAGCAACATAAAATGGATTCTCTTCTTTTAGCCTAATAATGTTTACATGATTACTTGCTAAAGCTTTTTTATCGGATTGATAGATCTGTGTTCTGCCTATATTTGCACCAGTTGTATAGGTTAAAATATCGCCTTCGAAAACCCTTGCTTTCTCCTGAGTTTCCCAATAGCTACTATTTGTTTTTTCAAAATTATTATAGTCGAGTGTTTCATTGAGAATGTGCTTGCTGTTAATTATATCCAAGTCACCATTTTCAACATAAATAGGTTGTAAGCCTCTTTGATTATAACTGCGTACATCTTTAATTCTTCTGTATTTATTAGCGGTAATTATTTTAATCAACTCATCATACTTTGGCTGATAATATTCTGCATCTAATCTGCCACTTTCAGCAAAGCTTTCTTTGAAAGATTTATTGTTGATGGCAACACCTTTGGTTTGCCATAACGCTTATGTAATACCTAGTTCTTGAAGGAGTAGTTGCTCACCATTAGAATATTTAATGACTGATTCATTCTCAAGTCGAATTGATAAATCTAATAGAGATGAAATTTGGTTAGTAAGATTTTTAGGAAAAGAAGGGACTTTTAATTCGCCTATAATTTTAGTTGAGATAGTAGGTTGAGCTGAAATTTTTAACTGCCGTTCTATCTGTGCTAAACCAAACTTACATTGAAAAAATATAGTTAATAGTTTAGCAAATACAACGTCGTCAGTTTCTAACGCAATAATATTAGGGCTTATAGTTGCTCGTTCTTTATCTAATATACCAACTTTTATATCTCCGACTCTTGAAAAGAAGAGTGTTCCTTTCTTGAAAATTCTCAAACCGTTATCAGCTAAACTTTTTTCATCGATATATACGAGGTTTTCATCTTCGACTTTACAATTTTTAAGATTAAATGGGCGTACAACAATAATTCCTTTGTTTTTATATAGGGTATCTAAAAGATTAGATCCAAAAGGACCACATGTTATTTGGGTTGCTTTATCTTTTATAGTTTGATAGTCACTTAACTTTGCTTGTAAGACTAAATGTCTCTTATTGAAATATTCAGCTTCTATTCTAAATAAATCTTTGTCACTACTTTTTATCAAATTAAGAGGTATAACACTTACTTCCAGCCCTTCTAACAATACCTTGTATTTGGCTTCGTTAAAAGGGCTTAGACGAAAAAACTTAATCGTTCTTTCTTAGCAAATTCTATAAAAGCTTCTGCAATTCCATCAGGTGTTAGCTGTTCAGTAGTATCATCATCGTATTCATTAATGGTTGCAAATAAATCATGATATACAATGGGGTGTCCATGTTGGTCTGCAATTGCATCTTTTTCAATGGTGGTAGTTTGTCCAATCAATGCATTACCATACTGACGGTTATTGTCATCCTGAGGAACGAAGGATCTACCAATTTCATCAGATGCTTCCTTCGTAAGCATGACAGCGTTATGCTGCTTTTTCCAAAACAATTTATCGCCACTATTATTTTTACCTTCTAATTGTTGAGTAGCAAAAAAAATGTTGTAATCATCTGTTTTTGGGCATAATACATCATCCCATTTTTGACAAAACAATACACTGGTTTTAGTGCCTGTATGTGGCTTAAATGTATTGCCATGTAAGCCTACTACTGCTAATATTCTACAATGCTCTGCTATAAAATCTCGTATGTATTTATCACTACTATTGTTAAATCTACCTTGTGGTAATACTATGGCCATACGACCACCAGGTTTTAAAAAATTTAGGTTACGTTCTATAAATAAAATATCTCTACCAACTGCTGGTGAAGCTTTACCATTTTTCATGGCTAATTCGTAACGGCTAAGTATTTGGCTTTCTTTTATATCACCTGCAAATGGTGGATTTGCCATGAGTACATCAAAATTGAAGTACATAAAATCGTTGCCGTTTTTGGTTGTTTGTCTTAACTTTTTTAAGCGTTTAAAACCATCTAAATAATGTTCCCAACTGTCTTCTTCTACGGTGTTTTTCCAGCGGCTAAAATCGAGTGTATTTAAGTGTAGTACATTGGTTTGTCCATCACCTGCTATTAGGTTTAGGGTTCTGCCAACCCTTACTGCTTTTTCATCAAAATCAATAGCAAATACTTTTTCTACTACATAATCTTTACAATATTGCGGTTTGTCTTGTGCTGTAAATAAGTGACTTATTTTTTTACCCTTCTTTTTAAACATTTGTTTCCACACATGCATTACTGCGTGTACAGGAAAACCCGAACTACCTGCTGCAGTATCAATTACATAATCTTCTTCTGTAGGATTCATCATTTTTACACACATATCTATTACATATCGTGGTGTAAAATATTGTCCTTTTTCTCCTTTACTACTTTTACCAATTAAGTATTCAAAAGCTTCATCAACAACATCTAAGTTGCTATTAAATAGTTTTACGGTTTCTAAAGAACTTACACAAATAGATAAATGCGATGGTGTTAAATTTAGTTTAGCATTTGTTTCAAAAACACCATCCCACTTTTTATTGGCACGGTCGAACAATAGTTGAATCTTTTCTTTTAATTCTGCATCACTTAAACCAGTGTTTCTAAATTCAAGATTTCTGCTTTCATCATTAGCACCTAAATATTCGTCGTATAACTTTGCAAAAATGAGTTTAAATACTTCTTCAAATACATCTACACCTGCATTTGCCAACACCTCATTTTCCATTTCTTGCACTAAGTCTTTTAAGCTTTTACCGCTTTCTTTCAACTTATCTTCACGTACCAAATCTGCCATTTTAAAAGGGCGTTGTAATATATCTTCTAGCTTTTCTGTGGCTTTTGGTATTTCAGGTATGTCTTCAAAATAGTTAGGGTTTTTACGGTGATGATACGTAATGCTTTCACCATTTGTCCATACACCCATTGTTGCACCTGTACCATGGCAATAACTTTTTAATTGGTCTCTTCCATCTTTTGCTTTTGGCTTTTTTACTTCTACTAAAATATATGCAACATTGGGGTCAAGCTTATCCATGATAACAATATCGGCTCGTTTAGTTTCACGACCAAAGTTTACAGGATACTCAAGCTTAATTCTATTTGTTGAATATTGATAGTGGTTAATGAGTTTATACAAGTATAATTGCCTTACCACTTCTTCTGGAGTAAGCTTTATTTCTTTAAAACGAACCTGACAATAGAAATAAGGTTCAACACCTTTTTTAGTTTCCTTTTCTTTAATATTGGCTTCAATAAAATCAATTTCTTGTTTAGAAAAAAGCGATAAACTATAAGCTGAATTTTGAAGAATATCTATCAGGTTCATAAGCAATTGATTTGATTGCTTATGTTTCAGAAATAGAATTTCAAGAGAAGATAAGTGCAAAAAAATAGGTGCAATCCTTCGCTTGAAATTCTACTATAAATAGGCACCTCGGACAGCCCTAACAGAATAGAATACAGCAAAAGGATGCACCCGTGTGGATGCATCGCTTCGACTGTTTCTCTCTGTTAAATAAAATTTCCGAGGTTTTATTTATAAAGAAACGTAAGCAACGCTATGCGTTAATTAATATGTTTTATTGATGGCAAATCTAAAGTAAATAGTTATTGTTTATTAACTTTATTAAATATGAATAGAACAACTTTTATAAAAAATATTTTAGCATTGGGTGGATTGGCTTTTATACCCAAACAATTTATTAAAGAGTATAAGAAATTTTACTTACTTCAATGTTTTGTTGCAGGTTTTAGATTTGGAAAGGGAATGAATTTATTAGAAAACATGAAAGAAGGTGACATGTTAGAGTTGGTAAGAGAACCTAACAACGAATTTGACAATTGTGCCATAGCACTACATTGGAATAAGCAAAAAATTGGTTACATACCACGGTCAGAAAACGAGATATTGAGTAAACTTTTAGATGCAAATGCTTTAGAATTAATGGCAGAAATAGCCATACTAAAAAAAGATACAAAACCTTGGGAGAATGTTTTTGCAGCCATTTATTTTTTGAAAGAATCTAATGATGCAGTTTTGGCAAATGCTGCATACTTAACTGTTTTAGATACTCCACATTATCGCAGTTATAAACAAAGCAACGATGTAATTAAACGAGTAACTTGGAGTAATCTAAATGATAAAAACGCATTCGTAGAAAATGACACCGATTGGTATCATTTTTTTGAAACCCATTATCCCAATGATAGAATTTACGATATTTTACATAATGATGACTTTACTACTTACAACAACGTAGAATATGGAAAAGATGGAAACGAGTATTTACTTGTAAATAAAAAAAGAATCCCGAAAGAATTTAAACTAAAGAATATAATTAATGAAGCTGAACAAATTTGTGGTGAATTAAATGAGTTGTTTAATGAAGATGGTTATATAGTTATGACCACAAAAGAAGCGGAAGCACTAGTTCCTAAAATAAATAAATTAGTACACGTTACTGATAAGCTTGGTCAACATTATATAGAAATGTGTTTCTAATAATATAGCTGATACAATCTAAAAAAACGAGGCTGTTATATCCACTATAACAGCCTCGTTTCCCTTCTAAACAAGTATTTACTCCTTAATGGTTGTATTCATTACGGGCTTATCGAATTCCCATTCTTTTTTATCTAATTTTTTACTATTTGGATAAACTTCATCACAAGTAGCTCCTTCGTATAATCTACCATCTTTCATTACAAACTTTATTGTATTGGTATGGCGAATATTCTCTAGCGGATTTTTATCTAAAATTAATAAATCGGCTAGCTTATTTTTTTCAATACTTCCTAAATCTTTGTCTAATCCCAATCCTATTGCACCATGAATGGTTGCCACTTTTAAAGCATCAATTGTACGCATGCCACCGCTTTGCATACTCCACAATTCCCAATGATAGCCTAACCCTTGAAACTCTCCATGGCTACCAACACCTGCTAATCCACCCATTTCTACAAATTGTTTCATATTTTTTGCATGTTTCTGAAACACATGTTCTTCTGGCATAAACCAACCTGCACCTAATCGTCTTGTTTTTGAAGCCAACTCATCATAAGCAAAAAAGTGTTGCACTTTTTTATCATGATATGGGTTTTCTGTTGCCCAATAATAATTTTCTGCAAAAGGTCCACCATAAGATACCAATAATGTAGGCGTAACAATGGTTTTAGACTGAGTAATAAATGTAAACACATCTTTATACAATGGATAAATCGGCAATGCATGTTCATGACCGGGATAACCATCTAGTATTTGTGTCATATCTAATTTAAAATCTAAACCGCCTTCTGTTGTTGGCATCATGTTTTGATTTTTTGCCGCTTGAATAATCCATTGGCGTTGTTTTCTATTACCCGTTAAATACATTTTAATGTATTTCGTTTGGAAATATTTGCTGTATTGTTTTAATACATTTTCTGCTTGTGCAGAATCTTTAATGTTGTAAAACCAATATCCTACACCAGGACCAGTAGAGTAAATTCTTGGGCCCGCCATCATGCCTGCATCTACCATATCACTGTAAGTGAGTACATCTGTAGTTGCGGTTTGTGGATCTCTTGTTGTAGTAACACCATATGCTAAATTGGTAGCATAAATCCATATTTGATTTTTATGAATTCCCCAATTAGGCCACATATGTGCATGTGGGTCTACAAATCCTGGAACAATTGTTTTACCCGATACATTTATCACTTTTGCTCCTGCAGGTACAGATAGTTTTTTAGCAACAGCTTTAATACGATTATTTTCAATTAAAACATCACCGTTTTCTATCACTTCATCACCTTTCATGGTAATTATTCTTGCACCACGTAACATTACTATACCTGAAGGTGTTGCTTTTTTAAAATATACTTTTACCTGATTTTCTATCGCTTTATACGTAGCTTCTTCTTTTGCTATACTCTTTTTTGCAGTAGTGTCTTTTGCAGCAATAGAATCTTTAATTTTCTTTTCAGCATCGGCTTGTTTTTTTAATAGTGTATCAGCCATTAAACGTGCTGTAGAATCTTCAATACGTTTTGCATTTATTTTTTTCGCCTCTTTAACACTATCCTCAAAAAATTGGGCATAAGCTACATCGTATGTAAAATGGGTATTGCCTAAACTAAAGTGAACATTTTTTCCATCTTGCTGCCAATAAGGAAATTCGCCTCCAAACTCAGTTAATTTCTTAGCAGGAAAGTCTGCATTATTTGCATCTGCAACGGATATATTTTCAAGCTTACCCGTTTCAGGTACTGTTACTACATAAATATCATTGTTTACTTGTACCAACGCTTTATCACCTGTTGGAGCAATGGTTATCCAAGAGGCAGGTGTAGGCTTACTCATTTCTCTTTCCTTATCTAATTCATGATTTTCAATTAAAATACACTTCATGCTTTCAGGGTCTGGTCTTCCCTTAACTGATGGTATAGAACCGTAAGTAGTAATGCCTGTAAAATGTAGAACTTTCTTTTCATCAGTTCCATCCCATTTTATAGAAATTAAATCGCCATTACCATTGGTTAAATAAATTCGTTCAGGCTGATTTTTAATAAAATGTGGATTATAGCGATTTAATGCTTTATCAATTGTTTTGGTAGCACTTCCATTGACAGCAATCCAAATAATTTCTTCTTCATTACCATCATAACCTGGTCCATACGATTCTTTAAATACCCTTGCACTACTTCTTAAACAAACAATTTTATCACCAGCAGGATTGTATACCAAATGCTGATACAACCCTTTTTGAGTAGTAAGTTGTTGAACAGCATTAGTAGTTAAATTAACAGTGTAAATATCTCCACCATCGGCAGACCAAGTGCTAAATGCAATAGTATTTCCATCAGGACTCCAAGTGGGTTGGGCTTCTGTAAAATCGTTGTTGGTAACACGTTTTGGTGTTCCATTTGGATAATCCATTACATACAATCTATTCAATGCAGTAAAGGCTAATTTTTTTCCATTAGGAGAAGGAATAGCATCTCTAATTTGAGTTGCTAATTGAAATGCAGTATCTGAAATAGGATATTTAAAATTGAGCTGTGGACCTAATTCCATTTTTACATCTACATCAATTGGAATTTCTTGAATGCCGCTTCCATCAATAGCAATTTTTTGAATTTTACCACCAAAAGCAGCCAATACATATTTGCTATCTGGCGTAAAAGACATAGCAGGCAAAACACCTAATGGTGCAATAGATTCTTGCTCATCTCTTTGAACAGGATAAGCTAACCATTTTTCTTCGCTAGTTTGTAAATTACGAATTACCAAGCCGGTTTTATCTTCATATCTTGTACCATATACCAACCATTTTCCATCTTTAGAAAGTGTAGGTGTAAATGCACTTCCATATCTTGAAGTAATAGTAGTTGTTTTAGCATTGCTTCTATCGTACAAACCAATTTGATATTGTGGTAATTGAGCGTTGTAATTCCATGCACCCATTCTTGCAGAATAGTATATTTTCTTGCCATCTGCACTTACAGCAGGATCAATCGTTTTTAAACCGGCAGGTGCTTCTATTAACTGTGTGCCACTTCCTCCTTTTTTATGTACCATAAATAATTTCGGAAGTCTACGTCCTTTTGAATAAATAATGTATTCACCATCAGGCGTCCAACAAGCACTCGGAAAATGTTGGTTTTGATCGAAAGTTAATTGAACTGTATCTTTTTTTTCTGTATCAATATACCAAAGATTATCTGCTCCACTTCTATCAGAAATAAACAGAATTTTTTTACCATCGGGGCTAAATCTTGGATGCACATCGTAAGATAATCCTTTCGTTACAACAGTAGCTTTTCCACCGTTAGCAGGCATTGTATAAATATCACCCATTAAATCAAAAACAATTGTTTTACCATCAGCACTCATATCTACACTCATCCAAGAACCTTCTTTTGCATTGAATTGAATTGTTCTACTTGGTTTTAAAGGTAAATTTTTATAAACGGTGTATTGATTTGTATCTTTCTTAACTGTACTGTCTGCAAAAAAAGCAGCATTTGGTGAAGAAAAATTGTTTTGAAGCGTTGTAAGTGCAGCAATTACAGTTACACTACAACCAACTAAAATGGCTAGAGAATTTCTCATATAAACATGTTTTGGGAAACTGAAAGATATTAAGAAGAAATGAGTATTTACCAGAAAAAGAAGGTAGTAAGAAAAATATTATAGAATAAAAACGCAAAGTCGAAATAATCAAACTTTCTAATACTAAATGCGGAGAGTAAGAGATTCGAACTCTTG
>Ga0209398_1000309_pt1 | contig 31917 bp, 25 predicted proteins | sample AshMeaBigSpring_FD_184125 | JGI IMG/M metagenome (GOLD analysis project Ga0209398, IMG submission 184125) | Groundwater microbial communities from Big Spring, Nevada to study Microbial Dark Matter (Phase II) - Ash Meadows Big Spring (SPAdes)... | ecosystem: Environmental > Aquatic > Deep...
AAACCAATCCTAAGTTTAGTGTTGCATATGGTGCTGGTTTTGGAACCAATCATGTTTTTTTTGATAAACAATACGTTGATTTAAAAGCCACAAGTGCAAGATTGCCGTTTAGATCTGGGCTTGTTGGAACTGACTCATCAAATTTTGATAAATTTAAATTGACCTCTATTTATTTTGAAATACCTGTAGAGGTTAGATTTTTCGGTAATCCAGAAAATACGGCTAAAAGTTGGAAAGCTGCTGTAGGCGTTAAAGTTGGAACTTTATTAAAATCGTACACCAAAGGCAAAAACCTAGAAACCAAAAACGGTGCTAGCATTTACGGACCAGGATATATTTCTAAAGAAAGCAATAAGCGTTTTTTAAACGGAACAAGATTGGCTGTTAGTGGAAGATTTGGTTATGGTATTTTCTCTGTTCATGGCGAATACAATATTTTAGGCGTATTAAAAGATGCAGCAGGTGCTAGAATGAATAGCTACAACATTGGTTTTACTATTGGTGGTTTGTAAAATTTTTCAATTTGTATAAAAATATTAAAGGCTATCTAACAGTATTGTTGGTAGCCTTTTTTCTATTTTACAACTATGTATACTGCATTGTTGTTAGTATTGTGGAATGCAAAACAATGCGTTTTTAATTGCAAATTATTTTCTATTCAATATCATTTATTCATGCAACAGACAACTTGGAATTTCGATAATAGTTACACAAAATTACCATCAGATTTTTTTGAGTTTCAACGCCCAACACCTGTACAGCAGCCAAAGATATTGTTGCTAAACAAATCATTAATACATGATTTGGGGATAGATTATTTGTTAGAGGATAATGAAACGACTGCTCTACATTTATCAGGAAATATTATTCCTTCAAATGCAGAACCAATTGCCCAAGCTTATGCTGGCCATCAATTTGGTTATTTTAATATGCTAGGTGATGGAAGAGCTATTTTATTGGGTGAACACGTAACTGCAAAAAATAAACGATTCGATATTCAGTTAAAAGGATCAGGGCAAACGCCATTTTCTAGAAGAGGTGATGGAAGAGCAACTTTACGCTCTATGCTAAGAGAATATTTGATTAGTGAAGCCATGTTTTATTTGCGTATTCCAACTTCTAGAAGTTTAGCTGTTATTGGTACAGATGATGTGGTGTATAGAGAACAACTACACAAAGGTGCAATATTAACAAGGGTAATGAGCAGCCATATACGTGTGGGTACTTTTGAATTTGCAAAACAATTTTGTTCGGTAGAAGATTGTAGAATATTTACCAACTACGTTATTAATCGGCATTATCCTGAATTGGCAAATGCTGAAAATCCTGTATTAGAATTTTTAAAGACAGTTGTAAAAAAACAAACCGATTTGGTACTTAATTGGATGAGAGTTGGTTTTATTCATGGTGTAATGAATACAGACAATACAAGTATTGCTGCGGAAACATTCGATTATGGACCTTGTGCTTTTATGAATGTATTTAACCCCAAAACTGTTTTTAGTTCTATCGATATACATGGTCGATATGCATTTCAAAATCAACCAGCAATCATTAAATGGAACATGCATATTTTGGCAGATACATTAATGCCTTTAATTCATGATTCAACGACTGAAGCAACCGAATTGGTACAACAAGTTATGAACGATTTTGATGTGTATTATGTAGATCAATGGTATAAAATGATGTTTGCAAAAATTGGTTTAGAAGATGGAGATGAAAATGATAAACCATTGGTAAATGAGCTTTTGCATTGGATGTATACAAATAAAGCAGACTACACAAATACATTTTTTTCTTTACGAAATGAAGCATTAGAAGCAGATAGTAATTGGCAGCCTGATGGTTTAACCGATTGGCTAACGAAATGGAAAAATCGAATAACAGAAAAGGACATTACAGCTGCAAAACAACTGATGCAACAAAACAATCCTTGTTATATTGCTCGTAATCATTTAGTGGAAGAAGCGTTAGACAATGCGGTTAATGGTAATTTTTCTGAGTTTAATCAACTGCTGCAAATTTTACAACAACCGTATCAACTTCAACAAGTAGATGAGCGGTTTCAATATTATTCACCCACATTTGACAATACTTATAAAACCTTTTGTGGTACCTAAATTGGCTAAATCTCAATAGCTATTAAGATAAAATTTTATTTCTAGCAATTAAGCAGCCACCCATAACACCAGCTTTATCGGCAAGTTTTGACAATTTAAATTGTGTATCGCTATTTACTAAGCTTAATGAATATTTATTTAATGATGTTCTTGCAGGCAAACGCATATAGTCGCCAGTTTTAGCAATAGGACCACCTAGTATTACTAATTCTGGATTTAATAGATTAATTAAAACCGCCAAAGCTCTACCTAGTTTTTCACTAAATTCTGACAATAACTCAATTACCAACATATCTTCATTTTGTGCTGCAACTACTAAATCTTCAAGTTTTATATCAGTTGCATTTTTCCCTTTTTTAATGATATTCGATGTGTATCCTTTTTCTAATTTTTCTTGAAACATTCTTAGTAATGCAACGCCAGAAACCTCCGTTTCTAAGCAACCTTTTTTACCACATTGACAAATAATTTCGTTATTGAAAAATGGCATGTGACCAAATTCTCCACTAAAACCAGATTTACCATAATACACTTTTCCATCAATTAAAACGCCTAAGCCGGTGCCATAATCTAAATTTACAAACAATACATTTTTTTCGTTGGTAACTACTCCACTACAAAACTCTCCATAAGCCATTGCTCTTGAATCATTTTCTAAAAATGTTCTAATACCTAATTCCCTTTCAATTGTTTGACTTAGTGGCTCTTCTTGAAAATGAAAAAAACTATAGCTGTAACCTGTAATATTATTGATTCGTCCAGATAAATTAATTCCTATTCCTAAAATTTTATCTTTCGGAAGTTTTTCTTCCTTTATAAAATCTTTAATACAAATAATAAGGCTTGTTAATGATTGTGGTGTGTTTTGAAGACTGTAAGGAATATGTTCTTTAATTTTTACCAAGTGTTTTTTAAAATCGAGTAGCCCAATATTTACCGAATATTTTTTTACATCGACACCTAAAAAATAGCCGGCATCGCTTACCAATCCATAAATATTGGCTCTTCTGCCACCAGTAGAATTTATTTTTCCTTCATCTCTCAATAATCCATCTTCAATTAATTCGTTTACAAGACTTGTTATTTTAGGAGTACTAATAGCCAATTCTTTGGCCAATTCTGCAATTGTAGTATCACCGTTTGTATCTACCTGATTAATAATGGCTTTTTTGAGGGCTTTGTTTTTATAAGCAACACCACTGCTAATACCATCTTCTGAAAAAACTTCAAAAAGTTGCTGAGCTGTAATCATTTTGCTAAGATATTAACAATTATACATGTCTAAATCATTTGAAATAGTAGATTTTGATTTGTAAATAAATAAATTATTTTAAAAAGTATTGCCAAGTTAAAAAAAATAAATAATATTGTTCATTCACTTTTGAAATTATAATAATTATACATGGTAGAGATGAATTCGATTGCAACCGAACAAATGCCAGCCCAAACTGCCAATTTACTTGCAGCTTATGCCGATATGTACAAGAACGAATTGATTCATAATATTTTACCTTTTTGGTTAAACAACAGTAGAGACCATGTAAATGGGGGCTACTTTACCAGCTTAACAAGAGAAGGAAAAGTATTTGATACCGATAAATTTATGTGGCTACAAGGTAGAGAAGTTTGGTGTTTTAGCTATATGTATGCCAATCTTCAGCAGAACGAAGAATGGTTAGAAATGGCTAAACTAGGTGCAGAATTTATGGAAAAATATGGTAGAGATGCAGATGGTAATTGGTATTTTTCTTTAACTGCCGAAGGCAAACCGTTGGTGCAACCATATAATATTTTCAGTGATTGCTTTGCAACAATGGCGTTTGCCGCTTTAGACAAAGCATTACCCAACGATGCGTATAAAAAAATTGCTGTAGATACTTTTCAAAACATCATTAAACGTCAGCACAATTGGAAAGGCCAATATAATAAGGCTTATCCAGGCACAAGACAATTGAAAAACTTTTCGTTGCCAATGATTTTGTGCAATCTCTCTTTAGAATTGGAACATATTATAGGAACAGAGCAGGTAAATAGTTTTATACCAACAGTTATTCATGAAGTAATGGATGTTTTTTATGAACCAAACTCAGGTTTAATACTAGAAAATGTTGCTTTAGATGGTTCTTTTTCCGACACATATGAAGGCAGATTAATTAATCCAGGTCACACGATAGAAGCTATGTGGTTTGTAATGGATTTGGCTAAAAGAGATAACAATACTGCATTGATTCATAAAGCTGCTGCCATTATGCTAAACGCATTAGAATTTGGATGGGATAAAGAATATGGCGGCATTTTTTACTTTTTAGATATTAAGGGGCATCCTGTTCAACAATTAGAGTGGGATCAAAAATTATGGTGGGTACATGTAGAGGCTTTAGTAGCACTAGCAAAAGCGTATACACTAACAGGAGAAAAAATATATGCACAATGGTTTACCAAAGTTCACGAGTACACTTGGAGCCATTTTAGAGATCTTGAATATGGTGAGTGGTTTGGTTATTTGAATAGAAGGGGAGAAGTGTCTTTGTCTTTAAAAGGTGGTAAATGGAAGGGCTGTTTTCATATACCAAGATCATTGTATCAAGTATGGAATACTGTAAAATAATGAAGAAGAAATTTGCCATAACAATCATCTTACTGTTTTTATCTGTTCCAATAATTTGGGCACAAAAAGTATTATATACCGATGTGTTAGTAGTTGGTGGTGGAACTAGTGGAACAGCTGCTGGCATTCAATCTGCACGGTTAGGCGTTTCAACAATTATTGTAGAGCCAACACCTTGGCTAGGTGGAATGCTTTCTGCTGCAGGTGTAACGGCTACAGATGGCAATCATAATCTTCCTTCAGGTATTTGGAATGAGTTTAGAGAGGCTTTATATACCATTTATGGTGGTCCGAATAAAGTATTTACAGGTTGGGTAAGCAACACACAATTTGAACCACATAAAGCAGATAGCATTTTTAAAAGTTGGGCAAAAAAAGAAAAAAAACTAACCGTTTTATACAACTTTCAATTTCAAAAAACAATTAAAAGAGGCAATCAACTACTTGCAGTTGTTTGTAAACACACGAACAATAAGCAGGTTATTACAATTTATGCCAAACAAATTATAGATGCAACAGATTTGGGTGATGTAATGGCAAGTGCAGGAGCAAAGTTTGATGTTGGAATGGAAAGCGATGCTGTTTCTGGTGAAAAAATGGGCTTAAAGCAATCTAATGATATTGTACAAGACCTAACATTTGCTGCCATTTTAAAAGATTATGGAAAAGGAGTAGATAAAACAATTCCACAACCAGCTAATTATTCTCCCAACGAATTTGATGGTGCTTGCACAGATTTTTATATAGATAAATCAAAGAAAGCCCCATCTGTTAATGCTCAAAAAATGTTGGAGTACGGCAAACTTCCTAATAATAAATACATGATTAATTGGCCAGGAAATGGAAACGATTATTATGTAAATAATATTGGAATGACGCAACATCAAAGAGATAGTGTTTTAGAATTGGCTAAGCAACAAACTTTACGATTTGTATATTTTATTCAACACCAACTAGGTTTTAAACATCTTGGTTTTGCAGAAGATGAATTTCCAACGAAAGATCAATTTCCATTAATTCCTTATTACAGAGAAAGCAGACGATTAAAAGGTTTGGTAAGGTTTAATATTAACCATATACTTCAACCATTGGCTTATAACTTATATAAAACAGGAATTGCAGTTGGTGATTATCCCATCGATCATCATCATAAAAAAAATCCAAACGCTCCACAGCACTTAGAATTTCCACCAGTACCATCCTTTAATGTGCCTTTAGGAACATTGATTCCACCAAATATTCAAGGCTTAATTGTAGCTGAAAAAAATATAAGTGTAAGTAACGTAGTAAATGGAACTACACGTTTGCAACCTTGTGTATTATTAATTGGTCAAGCAGCTGGAACACTTGCTGCACTTGCAGTTCAGCAAAAACAATTTGCATCAAAAGTTTCTATTCGAAAAGTACAACAATCATTATTAAGTCATAAAGCCATGATTATGCCTTATATAGATGCAGGTATAAAACATCCTCAATTTGAGGCTATTCAAAGAGTAGGGGCAACAGGTATTTTAAAAGGAGAAGGAAAACCATTTAAGTGGGCAAACCAAACTTGGTTTTATCCCGATAGCAGTATCAGTGAAACATTGTTTGTAAAAAGTGTGCAACAATTTGATGCTATTTTTTTAAAGAATGAGCAGCCAAGTAATGTAGAATTAACCACCGATAAAGCCATTTCACTCATAACTAAAATGATCATTCAACACCCACAACTTCGATTAAAGTATACTACCAAAATGAATGACTTATCTGCTGATATGAAACAGTTGTTGCAGCAGAAAAATTTGTTTACACCTGTAATTACACGTAAGGCATTGTGTGTATTGCTAGATGAATATATCAACCCCTTTTTCTTAGAAAATATTCAACCCCAGTAGAAATAATTTTAACAAGCACAAAAACAAAACTTGACGTATGAAAAAAACAAAATGGGTATTTCTTTTATTAGCCTGCTTTTTTTGCGTAGAGCAGTTGCTAGCACAAACGGCAAAGCTATCTGGAAAGGTAGTAGATGCTGCTACAAATGAGCCGCTTGCTGGCGTTACCGTAATTGTAAAAGCAACAAAGAAAGGTACAAGTACCAATGTAGATGGTTCTTTTACTTTAAGTATTAAAGAAGGCGAAACAATTGAAGTTTCTTATCTTGGTTACGGTACAGTTTCAACAAAAGCTAGTAAAGATGCAATCATAAAATTGACTGCATTAACTGGTAGCAATTTGCAAGATGTAGTAGTGGTGGGTTATGGTACACAAAAGCGAAATAAAATTACCGCAGCTGTAGCAACCGTTAAAGGTGAACAGTTAATTGCAAGACCAAGTTCAAATGCAAGTATGGCTTTGCAAGGTTTTGTTGCAGGCTTAACAGTAAGACAGAATTCTGGTCAGCCAGGAGCAGATGTTGGTTTGTTAAATATTAGAGGAGTAGGTTCTTTAGGTGGAAACAGTTTTCCATTAATAATTGTAGATGGTGTAGAAGGCGTTAGTTTAAATGATGTAGATCCGAATATAATTGAAAGCATTTCTGTATTAAAAGATGCTGCATCAACTGCAGTATATTGTGTACGTGCAACAAATGGTGTTATTTTAGTAAAAACTAAAAGAGGTGTAAATGGTAAAACTTCTTTAGCATTCAATAGCTTTATTAGTCAGCAAGATCCTACCAATATGCCTAAAACATTATCTGCTGTAGATAATATGTTATTAATGAATGAGGCATTAACCAATGCTGGTCAAGCACCTTTGTTTCCTCAAACACAAATTGATTTATATAGAAATACTGCTCCAAATAATTTTTCTGTTTTTAATACCGATTGGCAACGTTTAATTTTTCAGAATAATGGATTACTTCAGAATCATAACGTAATTGTAAGTGGTGGTTCAGAAAAATCATCTTTTTTAGCTTCAGGAACTTATTTAAGTCAGCAAGGCTTAATTGTAAATAATCGATTTACAAAATTTGATTTACGTTTAAATGGTGATATAAACATAACTAATAAAATAAAGTTTACAACAGACCTATTTTATACTAGAGCTAATAATTTAGTGCCAACAGGTGCAGGTGCAGCTCCTTCAACCATTATTCAAAGAGCTATTTCTATGGCACGCCAATTTCCTGGAAAATTTGAAGATGGCAAATATGGTGATGCAGGACAAAGTAATGCCATTAATCCAATTGGATTAGCCGAAATGAGTGGCACAACTGAAACGGAAACGCCTACATTATCTATGCGTTTTGCTTTAAAGGCAGAGGTAGTCAAAAATCTATTTATAGAAGTGGCTTATAATAATCGAACTGCGAATTCAAGAACTATTAGCGGTAGTAGACCTTACGAAGTATATGTACCCAATTTAGCAACAGGTACTTTATTACCAAGCCCATCTAATCCATTAGCAGGTGGTATCGATTCTTCTATTGGCTATGCTACCAATAGATTTAACTCAAATCAATATTATGCTTCTGTGTCATATAATTTTGATATTGCAAGAGAGCATAAATTTAAAACACAAGTTGGTTTCCAAGCTTTAGATAATACAACAGAAACATCTAGTGCTACTCGTTTTGGATGGCAATATTTTGATAGACCTTATTTGAATTTAGCTACATCTTCTGCACAACCTCAAGTAAGCAGTGGAGAAACAGATAATGCAAATGCAGGTGTATTTGGTAGATTGAATTATGATTATAGAGATAAGTATATTTTCGAATTTAGTGGTAGATGGGATGGTTCATCAAGATTTAGTCAACTATACAAAAAACAAAATGGTTGGTTTTCTGGTTTTTCAGCAGGATGGGTTATTAGTAAAGAGGCTTTTTTTGAATCTATTAAAGCTGTAAGTTTTGCTAAATTAAGATTATCTTATGGTAGCCTAGGTAACCAAGAAGTTAATAGAGGGGATTACACATTCATTACTACTTTAAATCCTGGAACGGCGAATTATTTTAATAATATTCTTACAAGAGGCTTTTCTTTAAACAATATACCAAGTTTAAACCTTTCATGGGAAACTTCAACCCAAAAAAATATAGGTGTTGATATTGGGTTACTAAAAAACAAGTTGAATATTACTTTTGATTATTATGAAAAAAATGTAAAGGATATGATTATTGACAATCCTTTACCATTATTAGCAGGTTATACCAATGTACAATCTGTAGTACCAATTAATGCAGGTGAAATGGTGAACAAAGGATGGGAGTTTTCTGCTACATATAAAGAAACCTATCAGAATTTTAGATATTCTGTTACTGCAAATTTATCAGATGTAACCAACAAAGTGTTGTTTACGAATAATCAGAGAATTACCACTAGAGAGGGTTTAATTGCTCAAGCAGGTTTTCCAGTTAATTCTTATTTACTGTATAAGACAAATGGTTTGTATCAACTTGGAGATAATTTCAGTGCCCCTACAAATGGAGCAAGACCAACAGGTGCTGGTGATATTAAGTATGTTGATATGAATAAAGATGGAATTATTAATGCAGATGATAGGGTATTAATGGGTAATAATTTTCCTAGATATGAATACAGCACAGATATTAATTTGGGATACAAAAACTTCGATCTAAACATATTTATTTACGGTGTTGGTAAAAGAGACAATTACATTAGTGGAATTGGCGTTGAACCGTTTAATGCTCCCAATTGGATTTCAAGTGGATTTGTTTCGATGTTAGATAGATGGACTCCAACAAATCCAAATGCAAAGTATCCAAGATTGTATACAGGTGGAAACGGTAATTATGTGCCTTCTGATTTTTGGTTGAGAAATGGAGCTTTTTTAAGAGTAAAGCATATTACACTTGGCTATTCTTTATCTAAAAAAATAATGGAAAAAGCCAAATTACAGCAGTTTAGAGTCTATGTAAGTGTTGTTAATCCATTCACTATCTCAGATTACGAGCCGGGTTTCGATCCTGAAATTAGCAACCAAAATGGAGGCCAAAATGGAGCGTTTTATCCAATAATGCGTACAGCAACAGTTGGGTTCAATATCAAATTTTAGAACTTAAACTCTGTAACACTTCATTAAACTTACAAAAATTACTTACAATGAAATACATAAATAGATATACTTTTCTTTTACTGCTAATTACTGTTTTTAGTATTAGCTCTTGTAAAAAATATTTAGATCGAACTCCCTTGTCTTCAATAACTTCAGAAGCATTTTATTCAAATGCAAATGAAGTAGAACAAGCACTTACAGGAGTATATAATGCTTTTGGAGCCAGAACAGTTAGTCCTGGATATAATAATCCAACACCATATTATTCTAAGCTAGATTTATACACAGAAATCGGTTTAGAAAGAGGATTAAATGGAACAATAGGTAGCGGTGCTTACAATGCTACAAACGGTACCGTACAAGAGTTGTGGGGAGCTTTTTATATAACTGTACAAAGAGCAAATAATTTATTGTTCTTTATGCAAAAAGCCCAGTCGAATATGTCTGCTGCAGATTACAATCGTGTACAAGCTGAGGCAAAGATTTTGAGAGCATTAGCTTACTGGCATTTAATTGCTTTATATGGAGATGTTCCGTTTTATACAGCTCCTTTAGACAACGCAGAATTATTAGCACCCAAGAGAACTTCGAAGAAAGTAATCATCGATTTTTTAGTTGCAGAAATGAGAGATGTTGCTGTGGCTTTACCATGGACACCAACACAAAGAGGTCGTGTAAGTAGAGGCGTTGCTTTAGGAACAGCCGCTCGTTTAGCTATGTTAGATAAGCGTTATACCACTGTAATTTCTTTAACTGATGAAATAGTCAATGCAAATGTGTATGGGCTAAATCCGGTGTTTCAAAACTTATTTAGAAAAGCTGGACAAGAAACGAATATTGGTAATGAAATCATGTTTTATTATCCTTATGGTGATGCTGATGCTGGTTCATTTAACTATTTACAATTGGTTCAGGGTTCAAGAAACCAAGGTGGTCAATCTAGCCATTTCCCCACACAATTTTTAGTAGATTTATTTGAATGTAGGGATGGTTTAAATATCGCTCAATCTCCATTATACAATCCTGCACAACCCAATCAAAATAGAGATCCAAGAATGGCTCAAACAGTTATTGTACCAGGAGACACAAGTATAGTTCAAGGTCAAACTAGTATTGTATTTAATTTCTTTGATCGTTTACAAACACAATTTAATCCAACAACAAGACAAATTATTTTTTCTACAGTTGCTAATCAAGATAGTGCTAATCCTTTTGGTCCAAGACAAAATGGTGGCGGTAATCTTTGGAAAAAATATTGTCAAGATAGAGATATAAATGGTACTGCAGGTAATACCTATAGAGTTGGTTGGGTATATATGAGATACGCAGAAATATTATTGTTAAATGCAGAAGCTAAACTAGAGAATGGTTCTCCAGCAACAGAGGTTGCAACAATTGTAAATCGTGTAAGAACAAGAGCTGGTATGCCAAATGTTTCGGCAGCTGTTTTATCAAATGCAAATGCCATGAAACAATTGGTTCGTAGAGAAAAAACTGTTGAGCTAGCAAATGAAGGTTTACATCTTGCAGATATGCGTAGATGGGATGATGGTGCTTATGCAGCAAAAGTAATGGCAGTTCAGATATATGGTCAGCCCAGTTGCAGAATGCAATTGGTTGCAGGTGTAGGATTACAATTTACGGTGCCTGCTCCACCACCAACTTTTGATCCTGTTCTATTGGTTCCTATTTCTTGGCCAAATGGAGATGCTTTACGTTTGAAAAGAGAGCTACGTATTTTTAATGCAAATCAACATATTTTATGTCCAATACCACAGGTTGATGTAGACAGATCTAATAATAGTTTAACTCAAAACCCTAATTGGTAGTATTCAGCTATTAGATTCATTAAAGAAGCAGTCTTAAAAGGGTAGCTTCTTTAATGAATCATCCATCAAAGTGGATAAATAAAAACGACCGCTTAACGTGCCTATTTTACTTGATTAAAACTTTAATCTACAATGTTATAATGCCACAAATCGAAAAACATTGAAAATTTAAAAAACGCCTCATTTATTTTGAGATAGTGGCGAGGAATTGTAGCGAAAAGCGGGACTAATGCTGATGAATGTTACTACAGTTGGTGTACAAAAATGCTTCCATGTAAACTTTCGTACGTTTGCAACTATGCAAGAAAATACAAAAGAAATTCAGAATGTTTTAGCAGCACTTAAAATAGAGGCTTTGAACGACATGCAAGAAGCATCTATTAAAGCAGTGCAACAGGTGAATAATACCATTTTACTTTCTGCCACAGGTTCTGGAAAAACATTGGCGTTTTTAATTCCCGTTTGGAAATTGCTTCAAAAAAATGTGCAGCAAACACAAGCATTAATTATTGTGCCATCGAGAGAATTGGCTATGCAAATAGAACAAGTATTTAAACAAATGCAAACAGGTTTTAAAATTACTTGTTGCTATGGTGGGCATAAACGTGAAATTGAAGAAAATAATTTAATTGAAGCTCCGGCTTTATTGGTTGGAACACCAGGTAGATTGGCCGATCATATAAGAAGAGGAAATATTACTACAACAACTATTACTACTTTGGTTTTAGATGAGTTTGATAAATCGTTAGAACTTGGTTTTCAAGAAGAGGTTTCGTTTATCATTGGTTCGTTGCCCTCAATAGAAAAAAGAGTATTAACATCAGCAACAGAAGCAGTAGAAATACCAGATTTTTTACACCTAGATAATCCTGAAAAATTAAACTTTTTAAATGCTGAAAAAGCTGGTTTGGGTTTAGAAATTAAAACGCTTTTTTCTTCCAATAAAGATAAGGTAGATGCATTGTTTCAATTGCTTTGCTATTTAGGAAATACGACTGCTATTGTGTTTTGTAACCATAGAGAATCGGTTGAACGAACGAGTAAATTACTACATGAAAAAGGTATTTCGAACGAGTTTTATCATGGTGCAATGGAACAATATGAACGTGATAGTGCTTTGTGTAAATTTAGAAATGGCACTACTCAAGTTTTAATTACAACCGATTTGGCAGCAAGAGGTTTAGACATAAAAAACATTCGATTTATTATTCATTATCATTTGCCACATACAGCAGATATTTTTACGCATAGAAACGGCAGAACAGCAAGAATGGAAGCAAGCGGAACAGCCATTTTAATTTTAAGTGCCGATGAAAGTGTGCCTGAATATGTAACTGAACCTGTTACTGCTATTGACTTACCTGAAACTTTTAGTTTGCCCGAGAAACCCAAATGGACTACTTTGTTTATTGCCGCTGGCAAAAAAGACAAAGTAAATAAAATAGATATTGTAGGCTTTTTTACCAATAAAGGATTATTGAAAAAAGAAGATATTGGATTAATTGATGTGAAAGATTTTAGCAGCTTTGTAGCCATTAGAAAAAATAAAGTAACCGATGTGTTACAAAGAATTAAAGATGAACGTATTAAAAACAAGAAGGTAAAAATTGAGGTGGCAAAATAAAGCCGAAATAGCCTGTAATATTTTGTAGGATGATGTTACCAATAAATAAACAATAAGATTATGACAAACGAATTGGTAAAAAATAAAACTTTAGAAAACGATATTACTAGAAAAGTAATGCCAATTGTATACAGCTTATTTGTATTGCTAGCCGTTTATTACCTATTCAGAGCCAATTATATGGATGCAGCTAGCAATTTGGGTATTGCATTAATTTTCGATCCATTTAACCCCAAAATACAATGGCAGCAAAGACCCGTTTATCAAAAAGCGATTTTGTTTACACATGTATTTTTAGTAATTGTTTTGTTTGTTTATGCTTTTGCAATTTAATAAATCAAATACTTTTTTATGGTTTTGGCTCAACTTTTTTTCTTTTTATTCCTTAAATAAAGTATGCAACAATTTTCAATAGAAACCATAAAAACTTGGGAACGATTTTATAGAGCCAATTTTATTAATTGCCTAACAGGCTTTAAATCAGTTCAATTAATTGCAACTGTAAACGAACAACAGCAACCTAATTTGGCCATTTTTAATAATGTAGTGCATTTAGGTGCAGATCCTGCTTTAATTGGTTTTGTAAACAGACCATTAGCTGCAGCACCACATACATTAACTAATATTGAGAAAACAGGCATTTATACCATTAACCATATACATCCATCATTTGTAGAAAAAGCACACCAAACAAGTGCAAAATATGATGCTGACATTAATGAGTTTGAAGCGGTTGGTTTACAAATGCAATATGCCAATCATTTACAAGTACCTTTTGTTGCAGAAAGCTTGGTAAAATATGCTATGAAATTGGTGGAAGTTGTACCCTTAAAACACAACAATACTTTTTTTGTAATTGGTGCAATTACAGATGTAATTATTGAGGAAGAATCAATTATCAATACCGATGGATTTTTAAATGTAGATGAAATTAACTCAGTTACAAGTTTGGGTATCGATGGTTATTTTTCTACCAAACGTTTAGCAAGATATACTTATGCAAAACCGAATGAGCCAACGAAACAACTAGAAAAAGAAAAATAAACAGATTAAAGTGCTGAACGTAAACTAGAAAAACCTGTTTCTAAATCTTTAATAATATATTCAGCATCTTCTAAACCCACATATAAACGAAGCATTCTGTGTTCTAATTTTGTTACATCAAATTCTTCTTTTGGCATTCCTGCACATTTTGGAATAATTAAACTTTCGTAGCCTCCCCAACTTACTGCCATTAAAATGTGTTGTAAAGCATTACAAAATCGCTCTATTTCATCTACAGAATTCGTCTTCATTACAAAAGTAATTAGTCCACAAGCACCTTTCATTTGACGAATTGCTAGCTCATACTGTGGAAAAGACTTGCTTAATGGAAAAATTACTTTTTCTACATTAGGATGATTTTCTAAATAAGTTATAACTGCTTGTGTGGTTGTTGTTATTCGTTCTAAACGCATGGGTAAAGTTCTTAATCCACGTATCAAAAGCCAAGCATTAAAGGGTTGAATACCACTACCAATATTCATATACTCGCTATTAAATATTCGAGTAATCATAGGTTTGCTACCGCTCAAAACGCCTGCAACAACATCACTATGTCCACTTATATATTTGGTGGCAGATTGTATACTTATATCTATTCCTAAAGCAATTGGTTGTTGATAAATAGGTGTACAATAACTGTTATCGCAAATTGTAATAATTTGATGTTGTTTGGCAAATGAAGCAATTGATGCTAAATCTTGCAAATCATAGGTCCAACTATTTGGGCTTTCTAAGTAAATAACCGTTGTATTATTTTGTACGGCATTGAATAAATTGTTTACATCAGTACCATCAACATAGGAGTGTGTAACCTGAAAACGAGGCAATATTTCTTCGAACATCTTTGCTGCCCATGTATACGGATTTTGTACAGAAACAATATGATCGCCACTTTTTACATTGGCTAAAACCGCAGCAAAAATGGCAGCAGCACCACTATTAAAAACAAGACAATCTTCTGCATTGTCTAGTGCTGCCAATTTTTTTCGTAAAATTTCTACCGTAGGATTTAAACCTCTACTATACAACCATGTACTATACTCGTTTTCGAAGCTTTTACGTAAATCGTTTACTGTTTCAAAAGCAAAATTTGAAGTTTGTATAATGGGGGGAGAAACGGCTCTAAAATACTCGTTTCTATCTTCTCCATATTCGTTTAGTATATAGGAAATATCCATTTAAGCAGCATTAAATATTTTGTTTTTGAATAAAAAATAAATGGCTATAAATGCTGTTAATACACCTACGCCTATACAAGCCGTTGATATATCTTGCAAGGCAATACTTACACCAACAAATAAATAAGTAGCCATAAATATCAATGGTAAAACAGGAAAAAATTTCATTTTAAAAATGCCTGTTCCATCTAAATGTTTGGTTTGCTTACGTAATTTAAATATAGTAGCACTAGAAGCAATCATTCCAAAGCAATCTAAAAAAATGGTGAAGTTTAAAATTTTATCAAATGTTTGGGCAAAAAATAAGATTACTATACACATTGCTGCAAATACTGTTAATGAAACTACTAGCACATTATTTTTTTCATTTTGTTTGGCAAATATTTTAGGCAAACTTCCTTCTTCACTCATAGCATACATTACCCTAGGATTACTCATTAATAAAGCATTTACATACGCCAAAACCCCAAAAAATAAAAAGAAGGAAAAGATATCGGCACCTTTACTTCCAAACACTTTATTAATAACTACATAGGCAATTTCTCTTTCATTCTTCATATTTTCAAAACCAATTACTAAGTAGTAACTTAAGTTTACAAGTAAGTATAAAACAATAATGATGCTTATCCCGATAAAAATACCTCCTGGAATATTTTTTGCAGGTTTATATACCTCATTTCCAAAATTGATTGTTTGTTGATAGCCACCATAAGTAAAAGAAACAGCAATAAGGCTAATACCTAAACTTTGAATCCAACTGATATTTGGTGTATCAATAACAGCGGTAGTTGATACTGTTTCAGTAGCATAAACGGCAGGAAAAAACAACGCACTTACAAGCACCAAAATCATTCCCATTTTAATAATCATCAATACATTTTGGGCTTTACTACTCATTTTTAACCCCATTAAATTGATGGCATAAAAAATAAAAATGGCTACACAGCTAATTAATGCTTTGTGTATATCTGTCCATTCGTATTGAGGAAAAAGTTTGGCTATATAACCACTACCAATTAAGGCAACACCGCTTAAACTTGCAGCATTACTAATTAAAATAATGCAGTTAATAGCAAATGCAATACTAGGATGATAAGCGTAAGAAAACACCTTGTAATATCCACCTGTAACAGGATAGCGGCTTCCAATTTCTGCATAGGTAAGTGCTCCACATAGTGCAACAAAACCACCAATAATCCAAGCGGCAAAATATACAGAAGGCTCAATAGCATTTTTAGCCGAAGTAGCTGCTGTTCTAAAAATACCCATACCAATTACTAAACCTACCACAATCATAGTAAATGAAAATAGGTTTAACTTTTGCCCATTCGACTGCATGTATTACTTATTATTTGCTGAAAAATAAAAGTAAGATAATGAATTGCACCAAATTTTACTACAAATAAAAAAGGTAGCATTTATCTATACTACCTTTTTTATTGAAACCATTATTACGGTAATTAGCCGTTTCTTCTTTCTGCCAATCTTTTTCTCCACTTTGCTTTTTGCTCGGGAGAAGCACTGTCATATTTAGCTTTTGCCTTTTGCTTTAAAGCCTCTTTTTCTTCTGGTGTTTTTTCGTTCCATTTTTCTTTTGCCTTTTCTTTTAACGCCTCTTTTTGTTCAGGGGTTAAATTTTTTAAACGTTCTTTTACTTTTTCTTTTTGTGCATTCGATGGTGCAGTTTGTGCATTCATAAAAAATGGAACAGCTAGCAGCATTGCTACGCTTAATACTTTTGTTATAGCTTTCATAATGTGTTTAATTTAAGGTGTATAGATGTGATAAAGTGTGTGAAGGTTTAATAACGCTTTTTACTTTTTTGTTAAATATTTTAAAATTTTTCCAGAATCTTACATACAAGTTCTACTGCTGGAGATTTAAAGTTGTTGTATAAAATAAAGAATTTATTTGAAATATAGTATTAATAAAAATAATAATTTTTACATGGTTTTTTGGTTCCTTAATTTCTGGTATCCATACCCCATATAAGTTTTGTACGTAAGGTAGATAAGAAACTGTTTTCATTTAATCGTACCAAATTGGCATCAAATCGTTCTTTTTTTACTGCAAGTTGAATATTCTTGTCTACAATTTCTCTACGAGCATCTAAAGCACAAATAAATTGATCGGCTCTACTTTCTATTTCAAAAGAAATAATGCTACTATCAGGCACAACAATGCTTCTTACATTTAAATTGTGTGGTGCTACGGGTGTAATTACAAAACTGTTTGATTCGGGTAAAACAATTGGACCATTACAACTCATACTATAACCTGTAGAACCAGTAGGTGTTGCCACTATTAAACCATCTGCCCAAAATGTATTTAAAAATTCACCATTTAAATAAGTATGAATTTTAATCATTGGTGCAGTATCTCTTTTATGAATAGCAAATTCATTCAGTGCAAAAGGATCCTTTCCAAAAAGCGGAACGCTAGCATCTAAGTGTAAAAGGCTTCTTCTATCTGCAACAAAAGTTCTGTTTACAATCGCATCAACAGCTACTTCTAACTCGTCTTTACTGATGTTCGCTAAAAAGCCCAATCTTCCGAAATTGATACCTAAAATGGGTATTTTTTTATCTTTTACCAATGTAACAGAATCTAGTAAAGTACCATCTCCACCAAGGCTAATTAAATATTCTATTTCTGGCGTTAAATCATCTGAACCACTAAATGGTGTTATGTTTTTTCGTAAATGCTCTGGCACAGCGTATTGTGCAAGCATATCTTTATACATTAAAACGTTTATATTGTATTTTTCTAATTCGTTTAATAAAACGATTAATGGCGTTTCTTGAGCAAAATCTAAACCTCTGCTATAAAGTGCTACTTTCATTGTGGTTGTTTGAATTAACTAGTGTTACAAGTTTTAATGTTTGTATCAAAACTTGTAAACCATTATTGATAATCTAAATATAAACCTCTTACACCTAATTGGTTAAAACTGTATTCTATTCTAAAAACAAAATCGTAAATAGAAACAATGTCTAATCCAATTCCTCCGCTAAAAATAGGCTTATTATTTAATACACTATTTTTTGCAAAATTACTATGTGCATATCCTATATCGGTGTACATTTTTAAGTATACCTTAAACGGAATTTTATTGTATGTTTTACTTCTGATATATGTTTTTAAGTTGTAGCCAAAAAGCTCTTGAAAAATGGTTGCTCTACCTAAAATTCCTGCATTGCCATCAATAACATTGTACTCGTAGCCACGCATTTGAAAATCGCCAAAGCCAAATAAACGTTGATTGGTAAATACGGTTTCATTTGCCAATTTTATGGTGGCTGCTGCCGATACATTTACAAATGCTTTTTTCCATACATGTTTTGCATATAAAGCACTAAAACCCAATTGCCATAAATTGGTGGCAGCAGTTAATCCACGTTTATAAACATAACCGCTAGCTGTAAATCCTTTTGTTGGGTAAGCAAAGTAATCGAGGTTAAGATATCTAAATCCGTAGTAAAAATCGATGTATTGTTGACGGTTTTTATTTGCTGCAAAATACTGAGGATTTAATTTTAAAATAGTATCGGCAACCCATTCATTTACATACGATAATCGAAAAGAATGTCGCCAAAGCTGGTCGGGACGATAATTATATGTAACGTCTTGTCTAGTAAGTTTTCTGATTGTTTCTGTAGATCTAAAAAATACTTGTTTATTGGCATTGGTATTAATATTTACCTCTTTTTGAGTGCTTTGAACAACACCAATATTAAAGCCATGTTTTAATTTTTTGTCTAAAAATGGTAAGTTGTATCTAAAGTTAACTTGTTGTGTGTAGCCTGTAATTAACCAAATATTTAATTCATCATTTCTACCAGTAAGATTGCCTTGAATAAATTTTAAACCATAATTTACCCGATCTAAACTACGTTTTTGATCTACCCACCATTGGTTAAAGTTTCTGTCTATTAATCTAAAATAGGGTGTTGGAAAAAAATACCAACGTTCTTTTACTTCAATTTGTATATCTACCAATCCGTTGTTTTCTGCTGAAACATAAATTTTTGCAATTAAAAATAGAGCCGTGTTAAATACTAGGTTTCTGCTAATCTCTAGCTGTTTTTGTAAAGCTGCTATGCTCAGTGTTTCGCCTGTTTTCACTGTTATTTCTCTAAAAATAATATAATCTTTAGTGCGTTTATTGCCTTTTAATTGTATACTTTTTATAGTAACTATTCTTTGGAGAGCGGTGTCTATTTTTTGAGAAACACTATCTAACTGTTGTGCCATTAGATTGCTACTTACACAAAAGAAAATGCAACCAAACAATGCAATAACAAAACGCATAGATAAAGAAAATTAAAAATTGAAATTATAACATTTAGCACAACATATTCTGTATTTAAGCATTACAATATATTTTATGTAATAGTGCCAAACATGTTTTTTTATGATTTGGAATAGAATCAATCGGCTTTGAATACTATTCAATGGATTGTAAAATTTGATTGATAAAAATAAAGTAAAGATGTAATAAAGATTACCTATATAAAAAAACCTTACCAGTTGGTAAGGCATTGCAGGTTGGTATTGGTTGTAAAAACTAAGCTAAGTGAGCATCAATTTGTTCTGAAAGCAAAGCAAAAATTTCGTCCATGCTTCCTTCGCCTTTTATTGTTTTCACTTTATCAAACTTTGCATAATAATCAGCTACTACAGATGTTTTGTTGCGATACTCTTCAATTCTGGCTTTTATGACAGCTTCGTTCGTATCATCGCTGCGTCCGCTTGTTAATCCTCTGTTTAATAATCTTTTCACCAATTCTTCTTCACCCACTTCTAATGCCAAAACAATTGCTATTTCTGTTCCATTAAGCTTTAATAGTTTGTCTAAAGATTCAGCTTGTGCTTCTGTTCTTGGAAATCCATCAAATAAAAAACCTTTTGCTTCAGGGTTTTCGTCTAATGCAGAACTAATCATTCCAACAACAACTGCATCTGGTACTAATTGACCAGCATCCATTAATTTTTTTGCTTCTAATCCTAATGGTGTTTGAGCAGCAATTTGGCTACGTAGTAAATCGCCTGTAGATAAATGTTTTAAGCCATATTTAGCTATTAACTTTTCACTTTGTGTACCTTTACCACTACCTGGAGGGCCGAATAAAATAATGTTTAACATTATGGGTTTAAAACTTTGTGAAACACAAATATAGGTATTGGTTTCAAAATTCCTTTAACAAAACCTTATAATAGTTGTAATTGTAATACTGTAAGTTGTAAGTGTTAAACACGTAATAAACTAAAACATCTAAACTATTCGAATATGCGTACATGTATTTGTACTCTATATTTTGAATGGTTGAAAAAATGTAAACAGATTATTAAATTAAATTTATGAGTAAAAGTTTCATCTTTGGAATTGCCACTTTGTTAATACAAAGTTGTTATAGCCAGCCAACAGTTTTAAAAAATAAGCATATGGATAGTAGTAAAAACAATAATCCGGTTTATTCAAAAACCGATCAACAAAAAGTAAACTTAAAAGACGATGAGTGGAAGAAAATTTTAAGTCCAGAAGTATATTTTATTGCACGTCAAAAAGGTACAGAACGACCTTATACAAGTAAGTTTGAAAATTTTAAAGAAGTAGGTACTTATTATTGTGCTGCATGTGGAAACCCACTTTTTAAAAGTGATACCAAATTTGATAGTGGTTGTGGATGGCCAAGTTTTTATGAACCAATTAGTAAAAGTGCCATTATTTATACACCTGACAATAGCCATGGAATGGTACGAACAGAAACACAATGTGGCCGTTGCAAAGCCCATTTAGGACATGTTTTTGAAGATGGGCCACCACCAACAGGTTTAAGGTATTGTATTAATGGTGTGGTATTAGATTTTGAAAAAGCTCAAGCTGCTGAGAAAAAATATAATGCAGAACAAAAGAAAGGATGATACATTCGGTTGATAAATACTATAATAGATGGTTTCTCTTATTATGTGTTGCAAAAATGAGCTTAATATAAACTATCGAGCTCATTTTGTATTAAATAGATTGGTTATAGAATAATTAGGTTTTGCATTAAACTTGCATGAAAAATAAATAATTAAATTGCGTTGCTTGGTTGTCACTATTTTTTGTGTCGATACCGAATAAACTAATTCTTACAGAAAAACGAGGTAATTATATCATTAAGTCTTTTATACATAACAAATTAATTTGTTTTGATAATTGTTTTTTTACATGAAACCCTTTCCGTTATTTTGTTGTATTATGAGAGTATTATTAACCCTTATTAGTGCAACAATTATCGTTAGTGCGACTGCTCAAACCAATGCTGAAAAGTGGGATTTACGCAAATGTGTAGAGTATGCTGTAAAAAATAATATTTCTGTAAAGCAGGCAGATGTACAAGCAAGATTATCTGCTTTGCAAATGAAGCAGGCTAAAATGTTTCAATATCCAACAGCATCATTCAACACCAATTTAGGGCCTCAGTTTGGTAGATCGATTGACCCTACTACTAATATATTTACAAACACAGAATTATTTGCTCAAAGCTATGGAGTACAAGGGGGCATTCAAGTATTTAATTGGGGAAGAATAAAAAACAATATTGCAGCTGCTGAATTTTCGGCAAAAGCTGCTCTTGTTGATGTTGAAAAAGTTACCAATGATATTTCTTTAAATGTTGCAACTTTTTATTTGCAAGTATTGGCATCGAAAGAGCAAATGAATATTGCAAGTGTACAAATAGCACAAACAAAATCGCAATTAGAAATAACTAGAAAAAGAGTAGAAGCAGGTGCTTTACCAGAGTTAAATGCAATAGAATTAGAAGCAAGATTAGCAAATGATAGTAGTAATTACATCAATGCTCAATCTACCTTTCAGCAGAATGTTCTTACACTTAAGGGTGTGCTAAACGTTGATGCTGCTTTGCCATTTGAAGTTGAAACGCCATCAATAGAAAAAATTCCTTTAGAAACGTTAGCCGATTTACAACCAGAATCGGTTTTTCAAATGGCTTTAAATAATTTACCAACTCAAAAGTCTAACCTATTAAAGGTAAAAGCTGCTGAAAAAAATATTTTGGTAAATAAAGCTACTTTATACCCAACAATTTCTAGCAACTACTCACTAGGTACAACTTATAATAACAAAGATGTAAACTTTATTACAGGTGTTAAAACACCCTACTTCGATCAAATTAACAGAAACTTTAGACAAAATTTAGGCATTGGTGTTTCTGTGCCAATATTTAATAGTGGGCAAAATAGAATTAATTATGAGCAATCGAAGCTAAACCTTACTTCAGCCAAAGTACAAGAAGAACAAGACAATCAAAAACTAAAACAAGATATTTATACTGCTTATAACAACGTAATTAATGCAACTCAAAAATTTAATGCAAGTAAAAAAAGTGTAGAAAGTTCTCAAAAAGCATATGACTTTGCATTAAAAAGATATGAAGTTGGATTATTAAACACTTTAGATTTAATTACGAATCAAAACAATTTATTAACTGCCAAATTGCAATTAATTGCCAACCAGTTCGATTATGTTTTTCGTATGAAATTGCTTGAATTTTATAAAGGAAATGGCATGAAATTATAGTTTGCTGAATATTGAATTCAACTGTTGAAGTGTGCGACGCAACGGCTGTTGAGTAGAGAACAAAAAGTTGGTTACATCATAAATACTGTATTTTAACAATCGAAACTTTTAAATATGAATAAGACTCTGCTTTGGATAATTATTGGTGTAGTGGTTTTGTTAGGTGGATTGTATGGGTTAAAAGCCGCTGGAATAATTGGTAAAGAAGAAGGTATAAAAGTTGCTACGGAAAAAACAGCACTGAAAACCATTATTGAAACCGTAAATGCTAGTGGAAAAGTATATCCTGAAATTGAGGTAAAAGTTAGTCCTGATATTAGTGGAGAAGTTGTTGAGCTTACTGTAAACGAAGGTGATTCCGTAAGAAGAGGACAAATTGTTGCTCGTATTTATGCCGATATTTATGCTTCTCAAAGAGATCAAGCTGCTGCAACTGTTAGCCAAGCAAAAGCACAATTATCGAACTCAACTGCTAGCTTGGATGCGTTAAAAGCATCGGTTGATCAAACTAAGGCTGCATACGATCGGCAGAAAAAATTATTGGATGAAAAAGTGATTTCTAAAAGTGAATTTGAGCAAGCATTGCAAGCTTATGAAAGTGCAACTGCAAATTACAGAGCTGCTAAAGAAGGTTTAAAAAGTGGTGAAGCCAATATTAAAAGCGTTGAAGCACAATTGTCAAGAGCTAACAAAGACTTATCTAGAACAGTAATTACTGCACCAATGGATGGCGTAATTAGCTTGTTGGCTGTAAAAAAAGGGGAACGTGTAGCTGGTAATAGTTTTAATGTAGGTACAGAAATGATGCGTATTGCTGATATGAATAGCATAGAAGTACGTGTAGATGTGGGTGAAAACGATATTCCTAAAGTAAAATATGGAGATACTGCATTGGTAGAAGTAGATGCTTATAGCAATAGAAAATTTAAAGGTATTGTGTATAAAATTGCCAACCCTAATACCTCTACTTCACTTACAACGGCTGCTACAGATGTTACCAATTATAAAGTACATATTCGTTTATTACCAGAAAGTTATAAAGACTTAATAGTAAAAGGTAAATTTCCGTTCAGACCAAATATGAGTGCAAGTGCAGACATTCAAACAACTACAAGAAAAGATGTTTTATCTGTTCCACTGAATGCTGTAACTACAAGAGATAGCAAAGACGATAAAAAAGACTCAACAACAAAAAGTAAAACAACAACCACTGAAACATCGGCTGATGTTGAAAACACCATTGAAGAAGTTGTTTTTGTATTGCAAAAAGATGGAACTGTAAAAAAAGTGAAAGTGAAAACCGATATACAGGACTTGAACAATATTCAAATTATTGAGGGACTTAAAGTCGGTGATGAAGTAATTGTTGCACCTTATAATGTGGTGAGTAAATCGCTTAAAAATGGCGACAAAGTACAAGTAGTTGCGAAGGATAAATTATTTGATGACGGTGCAAAAAAGAAGGATGAAAAATAGAGGTTGATGGTAGCGTTGTTGAGAAACTACACTATTAGTTTAAAATCAATCTCAGTAATGTTAATAATACCTAAATAATTTATAAATTATAGTGACTTTTTCTATTGTATCATAAAAATTTCTTAAAGTAAATTCAGCGGCGATTCAAATTTTGGCAAATCACATATTTTCCCTGAAAATTTTATTTTATGCCTAAATTTTTATCTATTCTTTTGATTTCAATTCCATTTTTCACATTTGCTCAAAACAATAGTTTACCTAATAAAACACTTCAAGAAGGTACGTTGATAAAAGTTGTACTTCAAGATAACATTAGTGGTAAAGAAGTAAGCGTTGGTGATATTGTAGAATTTGAGTTACATGAACATATTTTAATAGATTCTAGCATTGTGGTAGAAAAAGGAGCAAGAGTTACAGGTTTAATTACTAAAGCAGAACGCTCTAAAGCATTGGGCAAAAAAGGAAAGCTAGCGTTTAGTATCGACTATTTGTATTTGCCAAATGGAAAAGTTGTAAAACTAAGAAGTCAGGTAGAGAAAAATTTAAAAGGTAGTGGAGCTATGGTAGCTGCAGGTGCAGTTGTTTTATCTCCTATTGCTTTGTTGTTTAATGGAAAAAATGCTAAATATTTACGTGGTGAAGTATTTATGGCTTATGTAGACAAAGAAACTGTATTGTAACTTGACTAGCTATGTTTATATTAAATGGTTAATATAATATTCTTGCAAGCCCTCTTTATCGATAAATAAATAGGGCAACCATTTTTTTTCGGTTGGTAAATACACTTCTACCGATTTGGGTGAGGGAAATAATTTATAATCGAACTTATCTACAGTAGTGCTAATGTAGCCTGTATAGTACAATTGAATATTGTTTTGCCTTGCAAAATCGATTTTGTTAAGAATTAAAAATTTGCCTAAGCTAAATTTTGTATAGTCAGGATGATAAAAGTTGATAATTCCTGCAATTGTAGAAAGCCCTCTATCAAAATATCCCACAGCAATTAAGCGTTGATGGTCTCTAACTTCAATCATCCATGCATCAAAAGGATTTGCAAAAGCAGGCATGTGTAAATATTCGTAGCAAGTTTCACAAGTAGTAAAAGGCACACTATTTCTGTATAAACTATACAATGCTTCTTGTTCTTGCGAAATTGATGCTGGCAAAAAAGAAACCACAAACGATTTACACTTTTTTCGAATTGATAATGCTGCCTTACCTTCTATAATATTGTTAACCTTTGTTCTCAACCAAAACACTGGATAGCTTTTTCCTTCATAATCTAAGAGTGTTTCATTGGTTGTAAACATTAAATGCTGCATTCTATAATAACCATGTGCTAAGAGTTGGTCTAAAATAATACCTCTAAACCCATCAGCTTCAGGGAAAATATAGTCTTCTAGTGCTTGCATGAAGCCTAAATGTTTACTTAAATAATGAAGTTTAAAACCATACTTAAAGAATTTAATCTGGCTTATTCTAAAATAGGACTAAGCCATCTTTCCATTTCTGCTGCATCCATTCCTTTACGAGCAACATAATCATCAAATTGATCTTTTTGTATTTTTCCAATACCAAAATATTGACTTTGCGGATTTGCAAAATACCATCCACAAACAGATGATGCAGGATACATTGCCAACGATTCTGTAAGCGTAATACCTGTTGTTGCTGTTCCTCCTAACAAATGAAATAACTTATATTTTTCTGTATGATCGGGACAAGCTGGATAACCTGGTGCTGGTCGAATACCCACATATTTTTCTTTAATTAAATCTTCGTTGCTCAATTGTTCGTTGGTGTCGTAAGCCCAATATTCTTTTCTTGTTTTTAAATGTAAGAACTCTGCAAAAGCTTCTGCAAAACGATCTGTTAAAGCCTGCAATATAATTTTATTGTAATCGTCTAGCTGTTGTTCAAAGCGTTGGATATGTGGTTCAATACCTTCAATTGTTACAGAAAAAGCACCCATATAATCTGTTGTATCTGTTTTTATTTCAGCAGGTTTTATAAAGTCGGCTAAACTTAAATTCGGTTGATTGGCTGCTTTTTTTATTTGCTGACGCAAAAATTCTAATTGTATTTTTTCATCACCATTATTTACTGTAACCGTATCATCTGCTGTAGCATTGGCTTCCCAAAAACCAATTACACCCTTTGGTGTAAGCCAATTTTCTGCCACCATTTTATCTAATAAGGCATTTGCATCATTGTACAATTTAGTTGCTTCTTTACCAACAATTTCATCTGATAAAATATCTGGAAAATTTCCATGCATTTCCCAAGCAATAAAAAAAGGTTTCCAATCGATAAATGGTCTTAAATCTGATAAAGTAACATCAGATATTAATTTTATTCCTGTAAATGTTGGTTGAATAGGGGTGAAATTATTCCAATCGATAGCTACTTTATGTGTAGCGGCTTCTTGGTATGATAAATAGGTTTTTACCACTTTTTTATTATCAAAACCTTCCTTTAATTTTTGATATTCGGCTTGTGTTTGTTGCAATAATTCTTGCTTATTATCTTGGTTTAACAAATTACCGGCAACAGTTACACTACGACTAGCATCTAACACATGCAATACTCCATTATCATATTCAGGAGCAATCTTAACAGCTGTATGCATTCGACTTGTAGTAGCACCTCCAATTAATAAAGGTTGAGTCATATTTCTACGCTTCATTTCTTTAGCTATATGCACCATTTCATCTAATGAAGGCGTAATTAAACCACTTAAACCAATTATATCTACGTTTTCTTTTTGTGCTGTATCTAAAATTTTATCTGCTGGTACCATTACACCCATATCAATTATATCGTAGCCATTGCAGCCTAAAACCACACCTACAATATTTTTTCCAATATCGTGAACATCACCCTTTACGGTAGCCAATAATATTTTAGCAGCTCCTTGGGTTTCTTCATTTACGGTGCCTGCGGCAAGATGTTCTTGTTTTCTATCTTCTTTTTCTTGTTCAATATATGGGGTTAAAACGGCCACACTCTTTTTCATTACCCTTGCACTTTTTACCACTTGTGGTAAAAACATTTTTCCTGCACCAAACAAATCACCAACAAAGTTCATTCCGTCCATTAATGGCCCTTCAATAACATCTAATGGTTTAGGATATTTTAAACGAGCTTCTTCTGTATCAGCATCAATGTATTCAGTAATTCCATTTACCAAAGCATGTTTTAAACGTTCTTCTACACTTGCATCTCTCCACTTTTCGTCTTTTACTTGTACTTTTCCTTTTGCTTTTACGGTATCTGCAAAAGCAATTAGTTTTTCTGTAGCCTCGTTATTATCATTGTTTCTATTTAAAATAACATCTTCACATAAGTTTCTTAACACAGAATCAATTTCATCGTAAACAACCAATTGCCCTGCATTTACAATTCCCATATCCATTCCTGCTTTAATAGCATGATATAAGAAAACGGAATGCATGGCTTCTCTTACATGCTCATTTCCTCTGAATGAAAATGAAAGGTTACTAACACCTCCACTTATTTTTACTAGAGGATATTTTTGTTTGATAATTCTTGTGGCTTCAATAAAATCTACGCCGTAATTATTGTGTTCTTCTAAACCTGTAGCAACAGCGAAAATATTGATGTCGAAAATAATATCTTGAGGGTCGAAACCTACTTTCTCCGTTAAAATTTTGTAGGCTCTTTCAGCAATTTCAACCTTTCTTTGCATGGTATCTGCTTGGCCTTTTTCGTCAAAAGCCATTACAATTACAGCAGCACCAAAATCTTTACAAATAAAGGCTTGTTCTATAAATTTTTCTTCGCCTTCTTTCATGGAGATAGAGTTTACAATGCAACGCCCTTGAATGCATTTTAAACCAGCTTGAATAATTTCAAACTTTGAGCTATCTACCATGATGGGAATTTTGGCAATATCTGGTTCGCTTTGTAATAGATTGATGAATGTTGTCATGGCTTGAACACCGTCTAACAATGCATCATCCATGTTTACATCTAAAATTTGAGCACCATTTTCAACTTGTTGTCGAGCAACTGATAATGCTTCTTCGTATTGATTGTTTAAAATTAAACGAGCAAACTTTTTGCTACCAGTAACATTGGTACGTTCTCCAACATTTACAAAATTTGTTTCTGGACGAACAACTAATGGTTCTAATCCACTTAATCTTAAATACGGTTTAATTGTTGTTGTACTCATATATTTACCACAAGGGGCACAAGGGTTTTCACTAGGTTCACAATGAGCCGTTGATAACTCTTTTTATGCCATCTTTAAATAATGTTGTATTAAAATTTATTAATAATCCCAACTTACAATTAGATAACTTTAAGTAGGTAATCACTTGTGCCAAATGAATGTCGTTTAAGGCTTCAACTGATTTTATTTCTACAATTAATTTACGTTCTAATAATAAGTCTACTCTATAACCTATATCTAGTTTTACTTGTTCATAAATTAAGGGTAATCCTTTTTGTTTTTCTATATACAATCCTTTGTTAACCAATTCAAAATATAAACACTCTTCATATGCACTTTCAAGTAATCCTGGACCTAAGGTTTTGTGTACTTTAAGTCCTGCTTCAAACACAATTTTAGCCAGTTCATTTTCAGACAGTTCTTTATTGGTGTGCATTGTGAAAAGACATTGTGTTCTTTGTGGTTAAACAAGTTCGTTTTCTAACACTAGTAATCTTCTTGGCTGAATGGTTTTTACATGTTCTGCTATATGCTGAATATGATCTGGTGTTGTGCCACAACAGCCGCCTACAATGTTTACAAAACCTTGTTTTGCCCAGTCTTCTATAAAATGTGCTGTTTGGTGTGGTTGCTCATCGTATTCACCCATTGCATTTGGTAAACCTGCATTTGGATATGCAGATGTATAACATGCTGCAATGCTGCTTAATTCCTCAATATGTCCACGCATTTCTTGAGCACCTAAGGCACAGTTTAAACCAATACTTAATGGATTGGCATGTTTTACTGAAATGTAAAATGCTTCCAAAGTTTGTCCACTTAAAGTTCGTCCACTTGCATCAGTAATTGTTCCACTAATCATGATTGGTAAAGCACCATTTTCAGTTGCTCTTGCATCGGTTTTTGGTAAAGGATTTTTTCTGAAAAAATTATTGATGGCAAAAATTGCGGCTTTTGCATTGAGTGTATCAAAAATAGTTTCTACCAATAAAATATCTACACCACCATCTACCAATCCTTTAATTTGTTCTGTGTATGCTACTACCACTTCATCGAATGTAACGGCTCTATAGCCTGGATTATTTACATCTGGTGAAAGGCTTAGTGTTTTGTTGAGTGGGCCAATTGCACCTGCAACAAATTTTGGATTTGTGGTTTGTGTTTCTTGCTTTTGTTGATGATATTGTTCAATTGCTTTTTTAGCACATTGTGCAGAGGCAACGTTTAATTCGTATGCTAAAGACTGCATATCATAATCTGCTTGTGCAATAGTGGTGCTACTGAAAGTATTGGTTTCAATAATATCTGCACCTGCATTAAGATATTGTAAATGAATGCTGGTAATAATTTCTGGCTTAGTAATACTTAACAAATCGTTGTTACCTTTTACATCGGTATGCCAATTTGCAAAACGTTGTCCACGATAGTCGGCTTCTTCAAGTTTGTATCGTTGAATCATTGTTCCCATGGCACCATCTATTACCAAAATTCTTTTTTCTAATTCTTGCTGAATACTCATTTGCTATCCCTTTTTAAAAATACTCGTTTATGATGTTTATTGCTGAATAATGTGATGTAGTACAAGTGTGCGACGCCACTACAGCCAAATAATGTGCTGCTGCTGACTACATAAAAAACTTTTTGAACTAGTAACGAGTAACAAATTCCGCTGAGGTGTTTGGAAATGCGATTCGTTTATTAGTTCAACATTTTTTGAGCAGGTTGAACAATAAACAAATCCGCCTGCTACTGCAAAAGTAACAGGCGGATTTGTATTTACCAAAATAGGTTTATTGATTAGTCGTATTTAGATGTAACGGTAATTTTCATGTCGTTGGCTATAATGCTACCAATGTCTTTACCTGTGAGACCAAATTCTTTGATTTTGATGTTAAAAACGCTTTTTGCCAATACTTTTCCGTTGTTTACAGAAATAGTTCCTTTGGCAGATACTTTTTTGGTGATGCCTTTAATGGTTAAATTTCCTTCTACAACTACAGGAAAATTGCCATTTTTATCGAAACGTACAGTTGCAATATTGGTAACATTTCCTTTGAATTCTGCTTTTGGAAATTTATCGCTTTCCATGTAATCTTTCCCGTTAAAATGCTCTTGCATTAATTCGTTTTCGAAACGAAAACCTTTGATAAGCAAAGAAAAGCTTACCAAACCTTTATCGGTAAGTTTACTTATTGTTTGGTTGTTAAAAGCTTCAATATCTTCAGTTGGTGTGTGTGAAAAAAAACTTACAATAGCGGTTTTGGTGCTGTATATTTTTTGTGCTTGAACAGCTGCTGCTATTGATACGATACTAATTAGGGTGAGAATCCATTTTTTCATGTTATACAAATTATTTTTTGGTAATGATTGCTTCGTTTAATTGAACATCGCCTATAAAACCTGTAAACAAACCTTTTACCGTAATGTTTGCACCAGATTGAATATTGTTTTCAACTGTTTTTAAACGGCAAGATACGTTAGACATTGGATCGTCGCTTAATAATAAAATGGTTGTGCCTGTAGAATCTGTAGTGGCTTGCTGAACTATGCCTGAAACTTCAATCGCTTTATTGTTGTATTTAGCATAGGCAGAATCTTCATTGGTTTGAAATTCTTTTACTATGTCTTTTGCCGAAATAGTTAACGCAGCTTCAGATTCTACACTTCTTCTAAAATGTGTAGGCTTGTAAAATACAAAATACCAAACACCTATTGCACCTGCAATAATGGCTACTAAAATGCCAATTAAAATTTTCTTTTTCATTAGATTTATTGATTAAATAAGATGATACTTGTTTGAAATATGGACACAAAAATAACCATTAATAACCGTACTGAATTACAATTTACGGAAATTAATGGTTAAACATTGATTGAACAAATGAGTAAAAACTACTTAGAATGCATTTTTCTTTTTAGCTATTCTAAATACCCTAGATACATTAAAGCCAAAATGAATATCGCCATTTCCCCAATCTCCTGTGGTTTCATGAATATAAGTAGGAGCTGTCATGCCGGTAGAATTGGTAAAATGTAATTGAAAAACGTGACCACCTGTTTCGATATCTACGCCTACAGCTAATGAATTTTTATAGCCATTCCATTTATTTAACTGATAATAATATTCTGCATTGATGCTAATTCTTTTTGAAACTTTTTGTCTTCCTCCAAAGCCAAGTGAAAAACGATCATTGGCATCGCCAACATTTGGTACTAAATTGTAATGAACCATTGTAGGCATGAGT
>Ga0209398_1000311_pt1 | contig 31802 bp, 35 predicted proteins | sample AshMeaBigSpring_FD_184125 | JGI IMG/M metagenome (GOLD analysis project Ga0209398, IMG submission 184125) | Groundwater microbial communities from Big Spring, Nevada to study Microbial Dark Matter (Phase II) - Ash Meadows Big Spring (SPAdes)... | ecosystem: Environmental > Aquatic > Deep...
CATTGTGCTCGGCCCTGGTGACAGTCAGCGGCTCGCCGATCGGCCGGCACCCCTGGCTGAGAACGGGGATGATCGACGTATTCCCAGTCGCTGGCAAAGCCACCGCGTCCACGACGCGCCCGTTGACAAACACGGCCACGCTGTCCTCCTCCCCACCGCTGGCAAGCCCCCCCACGCACGGCACACCCGGAAATTTCCTGTTAACCTCCTGCAACCAGTCATCACCGGGAAAGGCAAACGGGTTGGCCAGCAGCACCCATGCATTGGGCGGGGTTCCCTCCGGGGCCCTGACGGGTTCGAATTCGCCCCCGTCTGACAGTTCCATCGGCTCTCCGACATCGCAGGCCAGAGTCAGGATCGAACATCCGGTACCCCCTTCGATTTCCTGGGAACCGTGGATCCTTCCACCGGCTGTGCAGCCGATAACGTTGGTCACATGACCGTCCACGCGCAGCGTCTCGCAAAATTCATCGAGATGCGGAATGTAATCCGGACTGACAAATGCGAAGGCCACCTTGGCAGGCCCGCCAAGGCGCTTTCGGAGGTCCAATGCCACTGCGGTGACCGTCTCCCGGCTGTATGAGCCGGAAATCTCCCTGCTTGACGCTAAAAAAATCGACATATCCGTTCCAAATATCGCAGGCCAACAAACTGAGTCAACCGAACCGGAACGTGCCCAGTCATTTCAGGCCCAATTCCGTGGCGGATAGAATTTTAAGCGCTTTTTTGACATCGCTTGCCCGCAGAATGAGAAGGCCTTTCTTTGCCGAGGGCATCGAAGCAAGGTAGGCGTACTCGATGTTGACCTTTCCGGCGGAAAGCGCCTTTGCGATCCGGGAGAGCCCCCCCGGGCGGTTATCGTTCTCGATCATGATCACGTCGTTCTCCACGACCAGAGTTCCATGGGCTTCGAGAAGGGCGATCGCACGACGGGTATCGCTGACGACCATCCGCACGACCGCATGGTCGACCGTGTCGGACACCGTCAGGCCATAGATATTGATTTTGTCTTCGGCCAGGGCATCGCAAACCTCCGCGAGTGTCCCGGGCTTGTTCGCGATAAAAATTGCCAGTTGTTCAACGATTCGGACTGAGTTCATAAAGATACACCATGCAACGGACCTCGTTCCGAGTCGAATGAAATTCACAAATCCGTGGCAATTGCAGGCGGAGGGGATGGCCCGCATGCCGCCGGACGGAAAGTGCCTGCCAGCCAGCGACCCGGACGCGTCCGCCGATCCCCCACCCCGCCTCACCCGGCAGTCGGGCGGAAATCCTCTGGAATGATCGAAATGGGTTTGCTAGCCGGGGGCTGGCTGGCTTAATTTCAACGTCTTATGGGAAGACAGTGGTTACATGCAAAGCGCGAAGTGGCGAACCTGAAAAAAGGACAGGTCGTCGGTAAGCTCGTTAAGGAAATCATGGTTGCAGCGAAAGCCGGCGGTCCGGATGTGGAGGGGAATGCCCGGCTTTTTGCGATAGTGGAGAAAGCACGCAAAGCCTCGGTGACACGCGATGTGATCGAGAAGGCCATCAAAAAGGGGGCAGGAATCGGAGGCGAGAAGCTCGTGATGGAGCACATGGTCTTTGAGGGGTACGCCCCCCACAAGGTGCCTGTTGTTGTCGAGGTGCTCACGGACAACGTCAACCGTTCCGCACCGGAACTGCGGGTGCTCTTCAAGCGCGGACAACTCGGCGTGGCTGGCAGCAACAAGTTCTTGTTCGACCACGTCGGCATCGTCGAGGCCCATCATCCCGATCCCACCGTGGATATTGAGGCCGCCGCCATCGAATCCGGCGCCAATGACTTCTCGCCTCTCACGCCCGACGAAAATGATGACATTCCCGAAGGCCGGGCGGGTGCAAAGTTTCTCACGGAGCGAACCGCAACCGCCGCGGTTTCAAAATGGCTGGCAGCCAATGGCTGGACGGTTGTAACGAGCGAACTCGGCCATGTCGCAAAGCAGTATCCGTCCCTCGATGAAACCCAGCGTGCGGAGGTGGGGGAATTTCTCCAGAGCCTGGAGGATCACGACGACGTTCACCGGGTCTGGGCAGCGGTTAAATAGCCTTCCGATGGAAGCAACCGCCACGCGGATCGTAGAACGCCTGCGCTCCGCCGGTCACGAAGCCTTCTTTGCGGGAGGATGCGTGCGGGACATGCTCCTCGGCAAGCCGGCGCACGACATCGACGTGGCCACAAGTGCGCGCCCGGCGGATGTCCAGAAGCTCTTTCCAAGGACCATCGCGGTGGGAGTCCAGTTCGGCGTCGTGGTCGTTCTTGAGAATGGCGGGGAGTTTCAGGTTGCGACCTTCCGCTCGGATGGCGCCTACGTGGATGGGCGCCATCCGTCCTCAATTGAGTTCACAACCGCCGAGGGGGACGCCCTCCGGCGGGATTTTACAATTAACGGCCTGTTTTATGATCCGGTCGAGAAACGCGTAATGGATTTTGTCGGGGGGGAGGCGGATCTTCGAGCGGGCATCATCCGATGCATCGGCAACCCGGCCGCCCGCTTTCAGGAGGACAGGCTTCGCCTCCTCAGAGGGGTGAGGTTTGCGGCATCTCTCGGCTTTGAAATCGACAGCCACACATGGGAGGCCCTTCGATCCAGGGCGGCGGATGTCGTTTCCGTCAGCGCCGAGAGGATTCGCGATGAACTGGTAAAGATTTTTCTGCACCCTTCCAGAGTCCGTGGGTTTGACCTGTTGGCGAACAGCTCGCTTCTGGAAGCAGTGCTCCCTGAGGTCGCAGCAATGAGGGGTTGCGAGCAGCCGCCGGAGTTCCATCCCGAGGGCGATGTCTTTGTGCACACCCGGTTGATGCTTTCGCTTCTCGGGCCGACAGTTTCCGTGCCACTGGTATTTTCCACTCTCCTCCACGACATCGGCAAACCAGCCACATTTCAAAGGGATCCCACCGGAAGGATCCGCTTCAACGGCCACGAAAGCGTCAGTGCTTCAATGACCGCAAGCATTTTTTCCCGCCTGAAATTTTCGAATGCGGACACCGAGGCCACGGTGGCGGCCGTGAAAAACCACATGGCCTTCAAGGACGTCCGGCAAATGCGACTCGCCACACTGAAACGTTTCCTCGCCCGCCCAACGATGCTGGACGAACTTGAATTGCACCGGGTCGACTGCCTCGGCTCGCACGGGCTCCTCGATAATTACGATTTCCTCATCGCCAAGCGCGATGAACTCTCCCGCGAGCCCTTGATTCCTCCGCCCCTGATCACGGGCGCAGACCTCATCGCGATGGGCCGCAGGCCGGGCCCCGATTTCAAGCGCATCCTCGATGCAGTCCAAACCCGCCAGCTCGAAGGAGGCCTTCTTACCCGGGAAGAGGCCATCACATGGGTTGCATCAAACGCGGATTTCATGGAAAAGAATACTGCCACATGAAAAACCCATTGGTCACAGTCGAGCGGGGAGAAAAGATTATCGGACAGTTTCCGCCAAGGGAATTGGCCGCCCTCTACGATACCGGCCGCATACTCGATTCCGACCTCTGCTCCTCGGAGGAGCGGCCGGAGAAAGTGTCCGTGCGCAGGTTCTTGCGTGCGATGGAGGCGCAGGAGCACTTCCACATCCCTTCCCGCAGTAACGGTCATGGATCAGAAACCAGAAGAAAACGGCAATCCGAGAAATTCATGGCGCCCCTCATTGCAGGATGGGCGGCCTTCCTGATTACCCTGGCGCTCCTTGTCGCATCCGCAGTTTGGATCGGCAGCCTCTACGGAGAACTGGCGAAATCCTCTGCCCGCTATGCCGAACTCGAAAGCAAGCTCGCTGCGAAAGAGAAGGACTACCAGCGGCTTCTCTTTGTCTCGAGGGAAATCGCGGAGCCCGGTCTCGTGAGGGGGAGCGTAATCCTCAGGAACGAAGGGGGCAAGCGGGTGGCCATGCCGGGAATCCAAGTGCACCTCCATCCGAGGGAGACTGTGGAAAGCCACCTGACGGCAAAGGCTGAAGAACTCGCGAGAATGCCGGATCCCTCAAATGTCGATCAAGCTGCGTTCTACACCTCCGGGCTTCCTACTCCGGTCGACAGTACGACGACCGATGCGAGCGGTCGCTTTGAATTCCGGGTGCCAAACGAGGGCGAATACGTTCTCTTCACCAGCATCAGCACCCCAACATCCAAAGGCCTCGCCAGCAAACTCTGGTTCGTGTCGTTCAACTCCCGCGACCCGGTGAATACGGCCGTCGATCTTGGCGAGGCAAATTGTGTCCAGCAGTTCATTCCCAGCCTGATGGTGGTCAATGGCCGCTAGTGGCCCGCATCCGCGAAGCTCTTATCTCCGTATTTACAAGATACAGCCGCTTGAACATTTTCCGAATTGCCCAATGAGCAACAAACCGATTTCTTTGACAAACCGATGACTGGAAAGCCGACCTCATCATCTCCCGGGCAATTGCTTCTCCTCCTCTGGTCGCTGCTGACATTCTCCGCGACATTCCTGCTTGTCTGCAGCGGCGGTCTCGTGACATCGCACGGCGCCGGCATGGCCGTTCCTGACTGGCCGAACACCTACGGATACAACATGTTTCTTTTTCCGATCTCCCGGTGGGTGGGCGGTATCTTTTACGAACACAGCCACCGGTTGATCGCGTCAGTGGTCGGGCTCATGACGATGATTCTTGCAGCCTGGCTGCTGGCGGTGGAGCGGCGGAAATGGGTGAAGAATCTCGGGATGGCTTCATTTGTCGCCGTCTGCGTGCAGGGCCTACTCGGCGGTCTCCGCGTGACCGAGAACATGCCCGAACTCGGCATTTTTCACGGCCTGCTGGCACAGTCATTTTTTTGTGCACTGGGCGTCCTGACACTTGCCCAAACCGCATCTTTCCTCCAGGGGAAATGGGATCTCCTCGCTCCGGATTCCATGTTGAGGAAACTCGTCATGGGCATCACGGTCCTCATCTTTATCCAATTGGGAATCGCTGCGACGATGAGGCACGAGCACGCCGGCCTCTCGATACCGGACTTCCCGCTCGCCTACGGCAAGCTCCTGCCCGACACCTCTGAACAGGCGGTTTCTGCGATCAATGCCAGCCGGGTCGCCGCTGACAAGGTGCCTACAACCGCATTTCAGATCTGGCTTCAGATGGCGCACCGCCTTGTGGCCGTGCTGATTTTTGTGGGGGTGTCCGCGGCCGCCTGGAGGGCGAGCGCGACTGCCCAGCAGCGGCCGATCCGCCTGTGGTGCCACGTCTGGCTTGCAATGATTCTTGTCCAGATCGGGCTCGGGGCCTGGACAATCTGGTCAAACAAGGCCGCTGACGTCGCCACCACCCACGTTGCGGTTGGAGCATTGACGCTGCTGCTGGGGGTGATTCTGTCGTTTCGCCTTTGCCGTGGAGCCCAGATCTGGCGGTTTCGCTCCCCGCAGCCATCTTCACCGGCGGAGTTCATCTCCCAAACCGCATGAAATCCGCTTCAGCCGCCAGCCTGCCCCGACAGGAGTCGCTCAGGGACGATCTCCTGGTCCTTGTCAAAGCACGCCTCTCCCTGCTCGTGCTGATGACCACGCTGATCGGCTTTCTGCTTGGCTTCGAGGGACCAATGAACTGGCTGCTCCTCGCTTCCACACTCGCCGGAACTGCGCTTTGTGCGGGAGGCGCCGCCGCATTGAACCAATGGTGGGAACGGGAGCTTGACGGTCGCATGAAGCGCACGCGGTCACGGCCGCTCCCTGCCGGCAGGATGCTGCCGCGGGATGCACTGATTTTCGGAGTGGTATTTTCATGTGCCGGAATTCTTCTCCTCGGCACGATGGCGAATGTCCGGGCAGCATTTCTCGCCTTCGCAACAATCGCCATTTACATCCTCCTCTACACCCCGATGAAGCGCTGGAGCACGTTGAACACCCTTGTCGGCGCTGTTCCCGGAGCACTCCCCCCGCTCATCGGCTGGATCGCCGCCAGAGGCCGCTACGATCTGGAAGGCTGCCTGCTTTTCGCCGTTCTTTGGTTTTGGCAAATGCCCCATTTTCTGGCCATCGCCTGGATGTATCGCGAGGACTATGCCAACGCCGGATGCATCATGATCTCGGGTAACGATGCCGGCGGAGCTGTGACCTCCCGTCAGGCATTGCTCTATTCGCTGTGCCTGCTCCTGATAACCCTCCTACCTGGAATCATCGGGTTCAACTCTCCTTTGTATTTCTTCTGTGCCCTCCTGCTGGGCACCGCGTTTTCAGGGTTTGCCATGAATTTCACCATCTGTCGGACGCGAAATGCGGCGCGTGCGCTTTTCTTTTTCTCCATCATATACCTCCCCGTCCTCCTCGGCCTGCTTGTCGCCACGAAACATTGAAAACTCCTGAACAGCGCCCAGCACTCGGATTCATGCTTTCACTCTCCCAATGACCATCTCCGATCTGCCAGCTCTGAATGCCGGCCTCAATGCCATGGCAACCGCCCTTCTGGTGGCGGGATTTATTCTCATCCGTGGTGAACGGAAAATCGCACACCGGAACTGCATGGCTTCGGCTTTCGTCGTCTCCTGCATTTTTCTGATCACGTACGTGCTTCACAAAATTCTCGTCAAGGGCGTCCACACGCCGTTTGGCGGGGAGGGCATCGTTAAAACCTTCTATTATGCGATGCTCACCTCCCACATCCTTCTCGCGATCGTCATCGTGCCTCTGATCCTCGTAACGATGCTGCATGCCATTCGGGCACGCCACGAGCGGCACCGCGCCTGGGCCCGGTGGACATTCCCACTCTGGCTTTATGTCTCGGTCACCGGGGTGCTTGTCTACTTCATGCTCTACCAGTGGTTCCCGCGTGCGTGAAGCGCCCCCCGAAGGGCGACCGGAACTCACCGAAGCATATTCCAGTGATCGGTCCCGTATTTTTCAACCTCAAGCCGCGATGCTAACTCCTCGACGCGCGAAATGTCGCGATGGTCTCTGAGCACGGACGAAAGCGCACGGCAGACGGCATGGCCGTCGACCTCATCACGGTACTGCAGGGAACCCTGATATAAAATTCCTGACCGCCCCCGGCGCAGCGCCCCCCCGCAAATCTTTAGCCCCCCGGCGATGATATCATCCAAGGCCGGGGCCTCGAAACATGCCAGTCCCTGCCGGCAGTCGGCCGCCTGCGCAAGCCGGGCATCGGGAATTTTCTCCTCCAGCCCCCTGAGGATCGCACCGTGAATCTCTCGATAAATCCCTCCAGCCTTGCAACCCGTCGGAGCAAAGGATGCAGGGATCGCCAGCGCCACCGTCAGATCGTTTCCATGCAGGACAATGCCTCCGCCGGTCCATCGCCTCACAACCGGCAACCGGCCGGACCGGTCCCGCACATCGGCGATCTTCTGCGAATAGCCAAACGTTGCCGCCGGCGTGGCCCAGCGGTAAGTGCGCACGGTGGGAACGGCAGCACAGCGAAGAAGCGCCTCGTCTGCCGCCATCTGAGCCGAGGGGGTCCGATCGGCATCATCGTGCCAGACTTCCAGAGAGGAAAACATTCGCCGGTAGTGTTAGCATGTCCGCCGATGAAATCCATTCCTTCTGCTTGTGGTGCAGACCGGTCCGGAGTATTTTTTCCTCTCCATGGCAAAGCAGGCACTCGGCAAAGGTCTCAGCGCACTCATCAACTCCAAGGTGGTCAACCCGGCCCCCTCCGAGGAACTGGGCGAGAGAATTCAAAAAATCAGCCTCGGTCTCATTACGCCGAGCCCCCTGCAGCCGCGCGTCGAGTTCCCGACCGAGCACCTGCACGAATTGGTCGAAAGCATCCGTGAGCGCGGAATCATCCAGCCGCTCATCGTCCGGAAGGTTAACGGAAAATTCGAGCTGATTGCCGGCGAGCGTCGCTGGCGTGCGGCCAGCGAACTCGGTCTTGCCGACGCGCCGGTGATCGTGCGCGAGGCGAGTGACCGCGAGGTTTTGGAATTGGCGCTCATTGAGAACCTTCAGCGCGAGGACCTCAACCCGATCGAGGAGGCCGCCGCCTATGAACGTCTGTCCCGCGACTTCGGCCTCACGCAGGAGGATATCGCACGCCGGGTTGGCAAACACCGCGCCAGCGTCGCCAATGCCATGCGGCTTCTGGATCTGGCCCCCGATGTGCAGTCGCTCCTCAAGCACAGCCGGATCTCCGTCGGACATGCCAAGGTCCTCCTCTCTCTCAAGTCCCACGACGAGCAAAACTGGCTTGCCGAACAAATTGTCCGCCTGGGAGCCTCCGTCCGCATCGCGGAAAAGCTCGCAGCGGAGCACCTGGCCAAAACCGGCCGCCAGTCCGGCACGAAAAAGAAATCCTCCCCCGGCGGGACGGAGACCGCCCCGGCGGTCCTGCGTGTTCAGAATTTATTAACGCACCGTTTGGCCACCCGCGTCGTAATCCATCATGGCGACAAGAAAGGATCGATCCACATCGAGTACTACGGCGATGACGATCTGAACCGGATTTTGTCCACTCTGGGAATCCAGGACGAATAGACCGCGGCACTCATGCGACCACTGAAAAAATTCCTAACAGCGATCATCCAGATGATCGACTCCGACTACTTTCCCGGCGGTGCGGAATCCGTCCGGCAGATGCCTGAGCGGTTTGAACTCGGCCGTGCATTCCCGTTCATTATCCTTCATCTTGGCTGCGTAGGCGTGATCTGGACCGGCTGGAGCGCTGCGGCGGTCTGGACAGCAGTGGCTCTCTATGTCGTGCGAATGTTTGCTGTCACCGGGTTTTACCACCGCTACTTCTGCCACCGGGCCTACCGGACCTCGCGCCTTGCGCAGTTTATCTTCGCACTTATCGGCCTGACCGCAGTCCAGCGCGGACCGCTCTGGTGGGCATCTGTTCACCGCCACCACCACGCGCACTCGGACGAGGAATGCGACGCCCACTCCCCTGTAATGAAGGGGTTCCTCTGGTCTCACATCGGGTGGCTGACAAGCAGCCGGAACTTTCCGACCGACTACCGCGCGGTCCGCGATCTTTCCAAGTTCCCGGAACTGGTCTTCCTCAACAGATTCGATCTGCTGGGACCGCTCCTCTTGCTTGCGCTGCTCTACGGCTTCGGCGCGATCCTCCAGGCATATGCGCCGGGCCTTGGCACCAGCGGGTGGCAGATGGTCGTGTGGGGATTTTTCATCAGCACAACCATTGTTTTTCATGCGACCTGCACGGTGAATTCACTGGCCCATACGTTTGGCGGCAAGCGGTTCAACAACAGCGACGAGAGCAGGAACAGCTTTCTTCTAGCCATCCTTACGCTTGGCGAAGGCTGGCACAACAATCATCACTACTACCAGTCGTCGGCGCGCCAGGGGTTCTACTGGTGGGAGCTCGACATCTCCTACTATATCATCCGCCTGCTCGGCGCTCTCGGGATCGTCTGGGAAATCCGGGAAGTGCCGCGAAAAGTGTATGAGGCCGCGCGCGAGATGCGACCGGCGCGGCGGTGAGCGAGCGGATCGCCATCGTCGGCACAGGAATTGCCGGCCTCGGCTGCGCATGGCACCTCCGCAATGCCGCCGAGATCACGCTCTTTGAGAAGGAGTCCAGACCAGGCGGACATTCGAATACGGTCACGGTTGACGAGGAGGGAACGGCTGTTCCCATCGACACGGGTTTCATCGTCTTCAACCATGCCACCTACCCGAATCTGGTCAGGCTCTTTGATGAGCTGGGAGTTGCCACGCAGCCGTCTGAAATGTCGTTCAGCGTCCAGCATCTGCCGAGTGGCCTGGAGTTCAATGGCATGGGGCCAAACAAAATTTTTGCGCAACGACGGAACCTGGTGCGCCCCCGTTTTTACCATTTTCTTTATCAGGTGCTGCGATTTTTCAAGCTGGCGCATGCAGCGCTGAACGACCCGTCGACCGCGTCGATGACAATCCGGGAGTTTGCCCGCATCAACAGGCTGGGACAGGACTTTTTGGATTTTTACCTCGTTCCGATGAGTTCGGCGGTGTGGTCCACAGAGCCTGCCCGTATCTTGGACTTCCCGGCTATGAGCCTGTTCCGATTTTTTCGCAACCATGGGTTTCTGGGCATCACGACTCACCACCCGTGGTTTACCGTCTCCGGAGGCGCGAAGTCCTACGTGGAGAAAATTCTCTCAGCGCTCAAGCCGGTTCGCATGGGATCGCCGGTCGTGAGTGTCTCTGAGTGCCCGGACGGCGTCCGGTTGCGCGCCGGGGACGGCACAGATGCCGTGTTTGACCGGGTGGTCATCGCGGCGCACGCAAACGAAGCGCTGGCGATGATCGAGTCTCCCGATGCGCACCAGCAGAACCTCCTCTCGGCTTTTGGCTACCAGAGCAACGTGGCAACCCTGCATACCGATGAAAGCGTCATGCCCCGCCGCCGGCGCGCATGGGCCTCATGGAACTACCGCGTGGAGGTCGACTCCACCGGCAAAACCCGCGCAACGACCCACTACTGGATGAACGCCCTCCAATCGGTTTCGAAAAAGCGGAACTACTTTGTCTCGATCAACGGCTCCCGGCAGATCGCGCCCGGGTCCGTGCTTTACGAAAAGATCTACGAGCATCCGGTCTTCACGCTCGAGGCCATGCGGGCACAATCCGAACTCCCCTCTCTCAACACGCGGGCGGCCTCGCAGAAGATCTTTTTCTGCGGCAGTTATTTTCGCTACGGCTTCCACGAGGATGCCTACGCCTCCGCTGTGAACCTTGCAAGCACGATGCGCCCGGTCCTGCGCACATGACGCGCGCCTCATGCCTTTTTGAATGCGCGGTCATGCACCGCCGCCTGTCCCCGCAGAAGCACGAATTCGTCTACAGGATATTCCTGTTTTATCTCGATATTGATGAGCTTTCCGGTCTGGCGCGGGATGTGCCGATTCTGGGAATCAACGAGCCGAACCTGTACTCGCTCCGAGATGAGGATTATTTCCGAATCCGCAGCGGGTCCCTGAGGGAAAATGTCTGCTTGTTTCTGCGCAGCGAGGGGTTTACTGCGCAGCCCCACAGGATCCGCCTGCTCACGCTTCCCCGCCTGCTCGGCTATACATTCAACCCGGTCTCCATCTTTTTCTGCTTCGATGAGGACGACCGCCCGCTCGTCTCGGTTATCCAGGTCGGGAATACCTTCGGCGAATTGAAGCCATTCCTCGTTCCGGTCACCAAGGAGGGCGATGCCTTCCACATCCTAACTCCAAAATATTTCTACGTCTCTCCGTTCTCCGATCTCGACCTCCTCTTCGACTTCAGGTTCGAAAATCCAAGCAGTCGACTCCGGGTTGCAATCGATGAATTCGATGGTGGCGGGAAGACCCTGATCAGCACGCTCACCGGAACGCGCACCGAACTCACGCTGGGCAACCTCATCCGGCTCACGGTGAAATATCCGCTGGTCACATTAAAGATCATCGGCCTCATCCATTGGGAAGCCTTCCGGCTATGGAAAAAGGGCATCCCACACCGCCTCAAGGAGAGCGATCCCAATCTCCAGCAGGGGGTTTTCCGCACTCGCGAGAACCCGCCAAAGTAGGGCAGCTTCCTAGTGCGCGCAGGTGCAACCGCCAGCACAAGGAACCGCCACATCAAAATCGGCTGATTTCTCGTAGAATGTCGGCGGCTCGACTGTGACGCCCGCAGAGAGGTTTCGGGACTCCTTGCGGAGCTGCCGGTGGACAAACGGACCCCCGATGAGAGCCGCAAGCCGTGAGCGCAGACCGAAGGCCTTTTTCAGATCGCGAAGCACTCCGCCAATCCGCCGGCGCATGGCAGCGTCGTTTTTATACCAGCGAAGTGCGCCGGCCAGAGCGGCGGCATACTGCACAGGCAAAGTCTTTGACTCTCGCGCAAAGCGGGCCCGAACCCTGGGGTCTGGGTCTTTGCCATAGCGCTGCCATCCCATTAGCGATGTCCTGGCCATGCGAACGATGCTCGGTCCGTTCACCTCAAAATCGCGGGCGAAGGCCTTGAGAAGAAATTCGGTTTCCATCCCGGCGGGAATATTCGGATGCCGGTGCACAAACTTCAGCTGTCCATGGGCATCCGCAGTCTCCTTGCAGTCCGGGTCAAGCAACGTGCCATTGGCCTTGTGCTCTTCGAAGAGCGGCGTTCCGGGCACCGGGGTGTAGAGCATAAACTGATGGAATTCCGTGTCGTGGCTGACCGCATGGTCAATCGCCGCGTCGAGATTATCCGGCGTGTGCTCCTCGAGTCCGATGATCGTCGATCCGAGAATGCTGATCCCGTGCGACTGCAGCGTCCTCACAAGCTCGTGCGTGTCCGCGCCGTCGAGCTTGTTATAGCGGCTCTTCTTGCCTTCAAGTCCCATCCAGACCCAGGAGATGCCCAGCCCGACCAGCTGGGAAATTTCGTAGGAGCGAAGCACGTTCGCGGAGCTGAAAACGTAGAGCGACCAGCTCTTGCCATTAGCCTTCATCAGCTCCAGCAGGCGGAGCGCCCGCTTTTTGTGGAGAAGAAAATTCTCATCCATGACGAAAAACGACTGAACGTGCATGTCGCGCTCGATGCCCGCCATCACCGCGTAAAGCTCGTCGCCGGTCTCGTAAAAGTTGATGAACTTCCCCTTCCCTCCGAATGTGGCGGAAGTTGAACAAAAGTTGCAGCCCATCGGGCATCCGACCGATGGGATCAGCGTCGCGGCGATCTCGCCGGGCTGGCGGCTGTTTCCCGCACTCTCGTTCAGCTTGAGCCCCATTGTCCGGGCCCCGATGCCGGACAAGATTCGCGGGTGCTTGATCGGCGCGGATTCGTCTTCTCCCAGAAATTTCCGGAACCACTGGACCCCCTCGCCCCGGACGACATAGTCCGCTCCGAGACGCTCCTGAATCCGCGGAAGCCCGGAAATATGCCCTCCGACAACAATCTTTGCATGCGGCTGAATTTCCCGGATCAACTGACACATCTTTTCGGCCTTCAAGTAGTTCGGGGGAATCGCGCTGATGGCAATCACATCATAGCGCTCGCGCCGCAGTTCCTCGATAAACCGGTCGAGAGTTGGAAAATCAAGCATCGCATTCGGCGCTGTGATATTTTCCCGGATCAGCATCAGCCCCCAGGAACGATGAAACATCCGGAGCGAAAACGGACCCTGCAGCCGCGTGACCTGGTTGTGGTAGAGCTCCATCGGGTTGATCGCCCGGCTTCCGTATTCGTCGTCTCTCGCATACGGACCGAACACGCTGGTAAAAAGAATGCGCGGTTTTTTCAATCCGGCCAGCGGAGTCTCCACTCCGCATTCCCATTGGGGCATATAAGTCATAAAGAGTTCACGTTACATCTGGATCAGGCTGCCACCAAATGAATAGACGAGCGGAAGCCTGAAAAGAGACAATACCCTTGATCGTCATCAACGTTTCCCGCCAAATGGAGCAATTTCAGAAGGATTTTTCTAAAAAAGAAACCACACGGAACGCTTCGGTCAGCGGATCTTGGCGCGCGTATCCTTGAGGGCCTTGGCAGAAGCTTGCAGGCCCTGCAGTTCTTTCGGCCAAAGTTCGAGTTCGATGTGGCGGACGACACCTCCGCGGCCGACAATCGTGGGAACACTGATGCAGACGTCGCGGATCCCATAGGCACCGGTAACGAGGCTAGAAACCGGAAGCAACCGCTGGCGGTCCAGCGCGATACAGTCAATAACTTCTCGAATCGCCACGCCGACAGCGTAGCCGGCACCGCCTTTGCGGGAAATGACTTCGGCACCGCTCTTCTGGGTCCGCTCAAAAATCTGGGTCTGAAATGCTGGGGTTGCACCCGGAAATTTTGTAAGCGGGAACCCATCGACCGTTGCAGACGACCAGATGGGGAGCATGGTATCGCCATGCTCACCGAGAATCATCGCACGAACCTGAGTGGGCGGAAGCTTGAGCGCATCGGCAATCAAGGAGCAGAAGCGCGATGTATCGAGCACGGTCCCCAGTCCGATGACCTGCGCGGCCGGGAGGCCGGTCCGTTCCACGGCGAGTTGGGTCAGAATATCGACCGGATTCGACACGATGAAGACGATCGCGTTTTTCGAAAGACCTGCGGATTTCAAGCTGTCGAGGATTCCGATAAAAAGGCTGACGTTGCGGTTGATGAGGTCGAGCCGGGACTCGTCGGGTTTGCGCCTGAGGCCGGCAGTGATGCAGACGATATCGGCATCAGAGCAATCGGCGTACGTTCCAGCGGAGATTCGTTGGTCGGAACAGAAGGCCGCGCCATGGAGGAGGTCGAGCGCCTCGCCCTCCGCAGTCGCCTGGTTGGCGTCGAGCAGCACAATCTCGTTGACGATTCCAGAGCATTGCAAAGCAAATGCTGCACATGAACCGACACGTCCCCCACCCCCGACAATCGCGACTTTCATGAAGTTACTTGCTGAGGTTGGATACGATCTCGTCCGTGAGCTTTTGCACAAGCGCCTCCATCTCTGCCTGTGAAGAACCCTGGGAGAGCGTCATCGGGTTGAACGGGGTCACCGGTGACGAGCAACCGTGCTGGCCGCACATCTGGTCCCACGGGTCCACCTCGCAGAGCTCGGCATTTTTCAGTTCAAAGCGCGGGTCGGGAAGCCCCATCGACTTCTTAATATCCAACAAGTCGCCCATCTTTTCACAAGGGATCGAAGCAGCCCCGGGCAGAGACTGTGCGAGAATGACGGTGCGGCAATAGGCATCCGTGATTTCCATCTTGAAATAGGCATCCTCAACCGACTTACCCCAGCAGATCACACCGTGACAACCCATGATGATCGACTGATGCTTCGGCGCGAGCGGGGTGATCGAAGCCGCGATTTCCGGTGAGCCAGGGGTTTCGTAATGGGCAACTGCCACCTGGCCGACGAAGACCTCGAGCTCAGGGATCAGACGTGGGGGTGGAGGGAGTTCCTTGATGGCAAAAGCGCCGGCGTGGCATGGATGCGCGTGGCAGACTGAGGCGGCCTCCGGCACCGCGTTGTAAATCGCGGCATGCGTCGTGAACTCGCTCGAACGCTTCCATGTCCCGGCAAGCTGCGTGCCCTTGCTGTCGACCATGCTCAACATTTCCGGCGTCATGAATCCCTTGCTGACTCCAGTCGGGGTGACCAGAAAGCGGTCGGGAGCAAGGCGGCAGGAAATGTTTCCGCCATTGCCGTCGCAATACTCGCGCGCCCAGATCCGGCGCCCGATATCGCAAATTTCCGCCTTGAGCTTCTGGGCAAGAGGCGAGTTGAAGAGCGCCTCGTCGCTGCCGGCTTTTGCGGCGGCGGGAGCGGCAGATGCAGTGCTGCAGGCGGCTGGCGCGACGGAAGGTGCAGCCTCCGCGTCGAAGACCACCTTCACGTTCGCGGCGGTCAGCACGTCTTTGGCGCCGGGAGTGAGGCGGATGTCGCGATTGAACCGGAACTCACGGGCGCCGGTCTTCACAAAGGCTTCTGCTTCTGATTGTGCGAATAGTTTCATATCTTAGTTTTTGTAATAGTGTTCATCCACCAGGGCCGCGCAATAGGCGTCCACAGGCGTGGGGTTTGGGAAGGGGCAGGCCGCCTCGCGGCCCTCGCTGATTGCGATTTGCTGACCAACGTTCGCCCCGAGCTGGTCGTAAACGACAATCGCAGGAGCAAATTTTTCACCATCGCGGAAGGTTTCCTCTTTCCACGGAAGAGTGAGAAGGAGCCGCTCCCCCTGGAAACGCGGGTTGCGGACAGAAAGCGTCACACGGCCAATGACAGTTCCGAGCCTCATAAGGCGAGGGCCCTTTCCGGGTCGATGATGCCCATCACCGACCATCTGGCCGGGCTTAGTTCGTCGCCGACCATCTTGCGCGCCTCGCTGCCGTCGCTCGAAATCATGACCTTCTGCCCGATGGCGGCTCCGAGGTTATCGAGAACGATCTGCGGGGCGAGATCCGGCGACTCCGGCACGGCAAGCAAGAGCCTCCAGCCGTCCAAGCTCTTGTGCTTGATCGTGCTGGTTGCATAGCCGTGAATTGTCGCCAGACGCATATCTCTTAGAAAAGGTTCAGATTTTCCACCATGACGCAACGGCGGGAGCGGGTGAACGTCATCGGCGTGGTCACCCCCTCGCCGGTCGGCGTGGCGATACTGAAGCTCAGAAAGCCCTCTCCGCCCAGCCCGAGACCGGTCATGCAGGGGCCGTTTTTGATGAACAGCGTGGTATCGATGTCCTGCGCCATTTTAGTGAGGTTTTTGATGTTCTGCGAATGCATGATTCCGGTGTGCTTGTAGCCGTGCTCGGCACGGATGGCTGCAGCAATCGCAGTGTCCACGTCGGGAACCCGCACAACCGGAATGAAGGGCATCATCTGCTCCTCATCGACAAAGATATGGTCCTCCTTCGTCTCGCCAAAGAGGAGTTGGGTCGATGCCGGGACATCCAGACCGATCGCTTTTGCGAGCACCGCTGCGTCGCGGCCGACGAGGTCGCGGTTCACAACAGGATGCGGACACCCCGCCCCCTGGCCCTTCGGGAAGACAAAAGCTTTTTCCGCCAGAGCTTCAATCTGCTTGGCGTCGAGTTGTACAGCTCCGGCTTTCCGGAGTGCCTCCATCAATTTGTCGGCAACCGAGGCCACAACGAAGACCTCCTTTTCGCCAATGCAAAGGAGGTTGTTGTCGTAAGACGCCCCCTGAATGATCGAACGGGCGGCATTATCGAGGTCCGCCGTCTCATCGACAACGACTGGCGGATTTCCGGGTCCGGCACAGACCGCACGCTTGCCGGTCTTCATGGCGGCCGCCACGACAGCCGGTCCGCCGGTCACACAAAGGAGCTTGACGTGAGGGTTTTTGCACATCGCGTCAAACGTCTCAAGGGTCGGCTTGATCACTGTCGCCAGCAGGTCAGGAATTCCGGTTTCGGCAAAGATGGCCTGATTGTATTCCCGGATTGCGACGGCGGCACACTTGGCCGCCGCGGGATGAGTGTTGTAGACAACCGCATTCCCGGATGCGATCATGTTGATAGCGTTGCCGGTCAGCGTCGGGACACTGTGCGTGGATGGGGTGACCGCGCCGATCACGCCCCAGGGTGCAAAGTCGATGATCGTGAGGCCCGAGTCCCCGCTAAATGCCATGCGGTCAAGCATCTCGACCCCGGGCACGAGGTCGCCACAGATCAAAAGCTTTTCAATCTTGTGATCCAAGCGTCCGATTTTTGTCTCGGCAAATTCGAGTTCGCCCCACTCCTTGGCTTTCTGGACACAGAGCTTGCGGATCACGGCGATCGCCTTCTTGCGGGCGGTCATTCCTCCTTCGCGGAGCTTGATGAACGAGCGGTTGGCCGCCTCGGCCGCGCTGTCCATATCTTCGTAAACCCCGAATTTCGCGGGGCCGGATGCGGAAGCCGGCGCTCCGGATTTCAGCCGGGCGAGAACTTCGCCGACCACTTTTACCACAAGTTGTTCGTCAATCGTTGCCATAAATGAGATGAGGGTGACCGATTAGTGCGCTTTGTAGAGAATGGTTTTCCCGAGATCGACCGTATCCACGATGCCGACCACCACAGCATCCACGGGGGAATCCTTGTCGTTGGAAGCCAACCGGGCCGAACTCCCCTGAACAACCAGCACGAGTTCACCTTCGCCCGCTCCCAGCGAGTCGACGGTGACAAGCGTGGACGTCCCGTCTTTGAAGTCCCGGGATTTCGGCGAATCGATGACCACCGGGCGCACGACCAAGAGCTTGGTCCCGATCATTTTCGGGTTTTTCTTGGTAGCGACTACGCTTCCTTCAACGCGGGCGAGGATCATGTTTCAGTCGTTGGCCGCCAGTGCGGGAGTGGCAACCGGATTCCGATTGCCTCCCCACCGGCCACCTCGGGGTGGGTTTACTTGGCTTTGGGAAGAATGGCGGCAGTATCGCTGTGCGGGCGTGCAATGACGCTGACGCTCACGACCTCACCGAGCGACTGGGCGGCTGTCTTGCCGGCCTCGGTGGCGGCCTTGACAGCGGCGACGTCGCCGGTTACGCAGGCCGTGACCAGCGCGTTTCCGACCTGGGTCATCGGGCCGACGAGTTCTACGTTTGCTGACTTGAGCATCGCGTCCGTCGCTTCGACAAGAGCGATTAGTCCGCGGGTTTCGATCATTCCGAGTGCTTGTTGTGCCATGGTATTATTGGTGGATGGTTGTTCGTTGATGGTTGCTTTGTTGCGTGAAATTGTGGTCCCCGAATCAGCCGAGCTTTTTCCATGCGTTCCGGGCGATGATGATTTCCTCGTTTGTCGGGATAACGCGGACCTCGATTTTTGAGGTGGGCGTTGAGATGACGGCCTCAGAAGCCTTAGCGGCCTCATTGGCCGCAGGGTCGAGTTCCAGGCCGCAAAAATCGAGGTCGGCGCAGACGGCGGCCCGCAGGCCGGCATTGTTCTCGCCGATTCCAGCAGTAAAGATGAGCACATCGGCGCCGTTCATTTCGACCAGGAACTGACCGATGAACTTGCGGATTTGTGCGATAAGAACGTCCAGTGCAACCCGGGCTTTCTCATCGCCAGCGGCTGCGGCCGCGTTCAAATCGCGGAGATCTCCCGTGCCAAGCCCGGACATTCCCTTGAGCCCCGCATTCGATGTGAGCGCTTTTTCAACCACGTCAAGTCCGAGGCCCAGATCCCGGGCCAGGTAGATGAGCGCGAAGCAATCAAAATCGCCCACGCGGTTGTTTTGGGGGAGCCCGCTCTGTGCGGTCATTCCCCAGCTGGAATTCACCGCCACACCGTTGCGGACCGCGGCGATGGAAGAACTGCCGCCAAGGTGGCAGGAAATCATACGCAGGCTCTCCGTTCCGCGCAGTTCGGCGCAGCGGCCGGTGACGTAGCGGTGGCTGGCCCCATGGAATCCATAGCGCCGAATTCCGTAGCGCTCCTCCCACTCGATCGGAACCGGATAGCGGAAGTTGGAGGGCGCGACCTGGTCGTAAAAGGCCGTCTCGAATGTTCCGATACACGGCAGCCCCGGATAGAGCTTGTTGAAGAGCCGGACCCCGGCGATGTAGGGAGGGTTGTGCGCCGGCATGAGAGTATTGAACTCTTCCATGGCCTTGAGCACCCGCTCGTCCATAACCTGCGTTCCGGAAATTCCTTTTGCCATCACCGGCTTGAATCCGACGGCCGCGAGCCCGTCGAATCCACCCAGTTCCTTCTCGATGAACTGGATCGCAGCGGCATGATCCGGGAAGTCACGCGTGCCCTTGTTGGCCGGCTGGTCACCAACCGTCACCGTAAACGGGCAATCGCTGGAACCGATCCGCTCGATCCCGCCCTTGGCAAGAACACGTTCCGAGGGCATCTCGAACAAGCGGAACTTGAACGAGGTGCTCCCGATATTGGCTACGAGGATTTTGTTCGCGGACATGGCGGTTGGCCGGAGGGACGGCGCGTTCGCGCGTCGTCCCCGCGGAATTTACTTGGCCGCGACGGACTTCGAAGCGAGGAACTTCCCGAGCTTGGAGAGGTCCTCGTGCGGACGCGGGATCACGTGCACGGCGACGATTTCGCCGATCGTGCTCGCTGCGGTCGCGCCGGATTCAACGGCCGCCTTCACAGCTGCCACCTCACCGGCAACAAAGACAGCCACGTTGCCGGAGCCAACCTTTTCCCATCCGATAAGTTCCACATTCGCGGCCTTGAGCATCGCATCCGTCGCTTCAAACTGCGACACGAGGCCCTTGGTTTCGATCATTCCGATTGCTTGGTTTGCCATATTGGTATTTTGGTTGAATTTCAGGCAGTGAAAAACTTCAACAGCTCCGTGGCCGGGCGCGCGATAACGTGCGAGGCGACAAGGTTGCCGACACGTGAAGCAGCCTCTCGGCCGGCTTCAACAGCCGCCTTGACGCTTCCCACGTCCCCTTTGACGATGCTGGTAATCAGCCCGCCACCGATGGGAATCGATTTGATCAGTTGCACATTCGCGGCTTTCACCATGGCATCACTGGCTTCCACCAGGCCCACATAACCGCGGGTTTCGAGTAGTCCGATTGCTTCGCTCATTTTGGTCTTGTTTGTTGTTGGTTGGGTTTGCTGTTAAATCTGCTTTGCTCAGGATTTGAAGAGTTCCACCTTCTCGGCGTGATCGAGATCACAGGCGTTTGCCTCATCGGTATCCATGTGGACCTCCAGCTTGAATGTCGGGTCCACACGGACAATCAGGTCATCAAACCGGGTCGTGCATCCTTTGGCCGTGACCTTGAGGGTGATCCGGTCAAGATGTTTCACCCCGTAAAAGGAGGCGTCGGATGGGGACATGTGCACATGACGGGCGGCCCGGATTACACCGTTTTTCATCTCAAGAAAACCTTTCGGCCCCATGATGTAGGCGCCCGGAGTCCCTTCGATGTCGCCGGACATCCGCACAGGAACGTCGATGCCGAGCTGGATCGCATCGGTGAAGGACAGCTCGATCTGCGTCAGGTTACGACAGGGACCAAGGATCCTCAGGTTCGGAATCATCCGCTTGCGGGGGCCAACCATGGTGACAGTCTGCTGCGAAGCAAACTGGCCCTCCTGGTAAAGCCACTTGTGCACGGTCAGTTCGGCCCCCTTGCCAAAGAGAACCTCAAGATTTTCAGGCGAAATGTGCATGTGCCGGGCGGAGCTGTTGGCAAGCAATACCGGAGCCGGTTGTGCCGGAGCCGGCTTCCCAAGCTGGCGGAACAGAACCTCACGCACAAGTGACTCGACAACGGAACGGCTGGGAGCGGTGGTGGATGACATTCGGGAGAGGGAGAAATTAAATGACTGGAATCCTTCATATAAGATTCCGGAACGCGGTCAAGAAGTAATTTGCAAAAAATCTATTTCCGTGGTGCCGGAGGTTTTTATTGGGGAGAGACGGCGACGAGTTCCGGCGGGAAACTGGCGGCAGACACTGGCAGCAAGCGGACGATTCCGGAAGTGATTCCGGCGGAAAGGAGTTTTTGAGGACGGGCGTCGGTAAGCAGAAAATCCGACCCGGCCCATGGCTTGAGGAGAATCGGGGCGGATGTGCCGACCTTTCTGGCATCGAGGCAGAAGACGACATGGGCAGACCTCCGGATGGCAACAGCCTGCTGCCTGACAATCATTTCCTGGGAGTTCCAGATTCCCTGATGGTTTGCAGCCTCCGCTGAGAGGAAGGCGATATGGAAATTCCAAAACTCAAGGCTCCTGCAAGCCGTTTCACCCAAGAGGACCGATTGCCGTCCGAGGATCTGCCCGGCCAGTTGGAAGACCTGGACATCCGGAATATCCGAGAGCAATTCGCCCACGGGAAGATTGGAAGTGACAATGGTGACCGGGGAGACCGGAAACGAGCGGAATTCCTGGGCGAGAGCAAAAACGGTTGTGCCGGAATCAAAAAAATAAACGCCCCCGGGACGGATCAACCGATGGGCGGCACGTGCGATCTGAAGCTTTCCACGTGAACCGGCATTCTGCCGTTCATTGAACGATGGAAATCGCTCGTTGAATTCGGCCAGAGCACCACCATGGGTGCGCTTGACTTTATGTGAACGGGCGAGCGCGTTCAGGTCGCGGCGTGCGGTGGCTTCGGAGACGCCGAGTTGTCGGCAGAGTTCACCGACAGGCAGGTAGCGGTGTTTTTCAATGAGGGCTGCGAGCTTTTCGCGCCGTGCTTGAACGACATGGAAGGGAACCCTCATGAGCCAGAGTTACTCGATTTGGACCGCGGCCTCGTGAAATCGTTTGGCCGTGCATGTCCCCCTCTTGGAGGCTGCGATAAAATGAAAAAACTCCAGTGATTCGGGAGTCCATGCAGACTCTCCGGCACCGGCAGCTTTGGTGACAGCCTCTCTGACCGGCAGGCCGGAACGGAAGACCAGTTTGTAAGCCCGCCGGACGTCCATGCGCGTAGCCGCACCAAACCCGCCGCGCCGCATCCCGATGACATTGACTCCGACGAGGAGGTTCCGAAGATTGGCTGTCACAAACGGCGGGATATCCTTGTTGAAGCTTGAGCCTCCGGCAACCATCGCCCGGCGCCCGATGCGGATGAACTGGTGGAACACGCTGCCGCCCCCCAGCACGGCCCCCTCACCAACCTCGACGTAGCCGGCCAGCAAGCAGTTGTTGGTAATGATCACATTGTCCGCGAGCCGGACGTTATGGGCGAGGTGTGCACCGACCATCAGAAAGCAACCGCTGCCGATAACCGTGGCGGTGCCGGGCTTCGTGCCGCGGTGGATAGTGACATATTCGCGGAGGCGGTTACCGTCTCCGATGCGAACTTCGCTTTCAATGTCGGGGCTGTGCGCGAAATCCTGCGGGGCCGCTCCGATCACGGCACCATATCCCACAGTGTTCCCTTCGCCCATCGTGACCCGTCCTTCGATGATGGCATTCGCTTGGATCACGCAACGCGGGCCGATGACCGCTTGATCGCCGATGATAGCATTCGGACCAATCACGACATCTTGGGCGAGTGAGGCGCTGGAGGAGACGATGGCTGTGGGATGGATATTCATAGGAGGCCGGCATCGCGGAAGCTGAAATAGGGGAGCCTGCCCCCGTCTCCGTTACCGATAATCACGTGGTCGATGAGATTAATCTGGAGAAGAGAGGCTGCCTCCCGGAGGGACGCGGTCATCCGGCGGTCGGCTTGACTCGGCTGCGGATCGCCACTGGGGTGATTGTGAACCACAACAAGCGCGTAGGCCGAGTGGACAATGGCCGGTCGGAAAATCTCACGCGGATGCGCGATACATTCGTTGATCGAGCCAAGGGCGATTTCCTCCATGCGGATCAGCCGGAGTTTGGTATCGAGCAGGACGGCCCGCAGAGATTCCTTTCGAAGCGCGATAAACTCCTGCCCAAAAGCATCGAAAATCCGCTCAGGGGTGTCCAGCACGGGAGCCTCACTCCCGCCGCGGGCAAGGCGCTTCCCGATTTCAAAAGCAGCAGCAAGCTCAATCGACTTTGCCCGGCCAATCCCCTTCGCCTTCGACTGGATCTCCGGCGGAGCGCACCGGGCAAGCCCGCCGAGACCGCCGCATTCCCGCAGCAAATCCGCAGCGATCGCAATCGCGTTCTTCCCTGGAAATCCGGTGCGAATAAAGATTGCAAGCAACTCCGAATCGGAAAGGGAGCAAACGCCCAACCGTTCAACCTTTTCCCTCGGACGGTCAGAGGCGGGTATCTCGCTGATCCTCGTCGTTTGCATCACCGGCTCAAAACCGCTGCAGCAGCAATCGCAGGTGCTCGCCGATCGCCCGCAGGCCGTCGGAATAGCTGTTTCCAGGGACGCTCTTCAACTCGCCGCCGGCTTCATCAAGAAGGCTGATGGCCACCGAGGTGGCCTCGCGAAGCACGCCCGCCCGGCCAAGGATTCCGGTGAGAAGCGTTGCATCGATTTCCCCCTCCTGGAGCAGAATGTCGCGAACCGGCGAGATTTCCTTTCCGGACTGGAGCATCAGGAGAATGGGAAGGGTGAACTTGCCTTTCCTCAGATCGGTGCCGAGAGTCTTCCCGGTCTCCGCCTCGCTGCCGGCAAGATCGAGGATGTCATCATAAATCTGATAGGCCACCCCGAGCTTCGAGCCGAACTTCTTGAGGGCATCGACGGTTCCGCTGTCTGCGCCGTTGAGCGCCGCACCGAGTTCGCAGGCGGCGGAAAAAAGTGCCGCCGTCTTCATCTCAATGATGCGGTAGTAATCAAGGGTCGAGAGTTTGAGGTCAAACCGGCGCTGGGTTTGAATGATTTCCCCGGAGCAGACCTCGGCCGCCGCGTCGGCAATCCGACGGGAGATGTGGCTGTCGTCGAAATTGGTCGAGAGGCGGAGGGCGTGCGCAAAGAGGCAGTCACCGAGGAGGACGGTGATCGCATTCCCCCATTTTGCATTAGCCGTTGGCTGGTCTCTTCTCAACTCGGCCCCGTCCATGATGTCGTCGTGGACCAGCGTCGCGATGTGGATCAATTCCAGAATCACTGCCAAGTCCTCGTGATCGGACGAGAGGCGTCCGCTGGCACCAGCGGAAAGTAGGGCAAGCGCGGGACGGAGGCGCTTGCCGCCAGCCCCGCAGACGTAAGACACGTAGCCTTCAACTGCAGGGTCAAACGACTTCGCCTGTTCGCGTATCCTTCCCTCCACAGCGGAGAGCTGGGGCTTGATGAGTTCGAACGCTTGGGCGAACGAAATGGGTTCGCCATGCGTCACTTCGGGCATGGCGGGCAGGTTGCGGTGGGATGTGGGATTCGGATCATGTGACTCAGATGGATTCGGCCTTCCACGCGAGGATTCGGCGGACGACAAAAAATGGAATGACGAGCGCAACCGCGACAGCAGCAGCAAGGAGCGGGCCGGGGATGACACGCGCCCTGTCATGCGCGACGGCATGGAGGCCTGCGGAAACAACCTCCTGCGCGCTGACCACAAAGGCGGGGAATGCCTCGAAATGCGATGCGGTATCCGCCCCGTCCTCGCGGGTGGCCACCTCAAAAAATTCGGTTGGCACAGGACCGGGACAAAGCGCCGTCACCGTGATGCCATGGGGGCGAAGCTCGATACCAATCGCCTCCGAAAAGCTCGTGACGTAGGCTTTCGTTGCGGAGTAGACGGCCATATGTGGAAGCGGAAAAAAACTTGCGACGCTACTCACGTTCAGAACAGCGGCGCGTCCGCCGCGGATCATCCGGGGAACCAACAGGTGGGTCAGGTGCGTCAGAGCAGAAATATTGACGTCCAGCATCGCCTTGATACGCCCCCAATCCCCTGTCTCGAAATCCCCATGATCGCCGAGCCCCGCATTATTGATGAGGAAATCAACCGGGATGTTCTCGGCATCAAGCCACCCGGACAGCGCCAGACGCCGGTCCTCCAGAGCGAGATCCGCGGCAAAAATCCGGATATCAAGCTGTGGGTGGATTGCCCGCAGGTCGGCGGCAAGCGATTCCAGCCGGTCGTTCCTCCGTGCGACGAGCACCAGTGTCCGTGCGTAGGGGGCCAGTTGGCGCGCAAACTCCGCGCCGAGACCCGAGGAGGCTCCCGTAATCAATGTTGTGCAGCCCTCGAAAAATTTCATATACAAGTAAATCTCCATGATTGTTGAGAACGTATCCAGCCAAAAACCATTTACGACGAAGGATGGGTCTTCGATTCGAAGTATTTTGGACCTGTCGAATGCGCCGGTCCTGAACCAAAGCCTCGCCGAAGCCACTCTACCCCTTGGAGCATCCACGCAACGCCACTTCCACAAGGCGAGCGAGGAGTTTTACTTTTTGCTCGAGGGGAAAGGCACCATGGAAATTGACGGGGAGATGCGGACTGTTGCCGCTGGGGACGCCATTCTCATTCCCCCCGGTGCTTGGCATCAGATCACGGCGCTGATGCCGCTTCGTTTCCTCTGCTGCTGTGCTCCGCCCTATGCACATGCCGACACCTTCTTCGAGTAAGCAGGCGGACTCCTCTTACGGTCGAACCGGCCGGGCAGCCTCGATCAGGTGGCTGTTGAAAGGCGTTTTCCCCCACATTGGCGAAATCTCAATCCTCCATCCGAGCGCCTCAAAGGGGGCCCGGATCTCCTGCACCGCGGGAAACCTGCACCTGCCGCCACGGATCCACCCGCTTGCCCTCACAAAGATCTCTTCCAGTAGCGTGGCATAGTAGCGCCAGCTCCTGTCTTTGAATGCCGTCCGGATGAAAATCCTGCCTCCTGGAGCAACCCGCAGGGCTGCGGATTGAAGAACCTCCTGCTGCGCGGGATAATCCATGTAGTGCAGGACGTCCAGGATGACGACCTCACCCGAAAATTCCGGCAAAGCACGGGCATCGCCAACAGCAAAATCCAGGTTTTCGTAAGCGGGCACGACGAGATTCCGGGCCATGAGGACCTTTTTTTCATCCGGTTCGATGCCGAAGATTGCCTGTCCGCACCCGGACTCGCGCAGGTACGCAGCCAGCAAGCCGACGCCGCAACCGATATCAAGCACCGGCAGCCGCCCTCCGCGGAGCCTTGCAGCGACTTCGGGATAGGCTGGATCCCAAGCGGTTTTGCCCTTGGCATATCCGTGAAGAGTCCTGCTGCTGCGAAAATGAAAAGCCGCACGTTGCCCCGCACTCATTGTTTCGCGCCCCTCCCCTTCATGAACCATAGCACGGCACCCGGGACCGCCCAGACGGCCGAAAGCATGTATCCGCAAAGCGAAACCATGATGGCAACACTCGGAGGCACCCCGCCCAGCTCCCCCAGGAGCATCACAAACAGGGCCTCGCGCACGCCAAACCCGCCCATGCTGACTGGCAGTCCGGAGATGATGTCCACGGTTGGCATGATCGCCAGAAAATCGCCTGCAGGGAGTCCGACTCCATAGGCCCGAGCTGCCATAAGGTAGGTCAGGAAATACATTGCCAGCATCGCAAGTGAGATCCCCACAGCGGCGAGTGTCTGCCGCCATTGGGCCGCAAACTGGAAATACACGCCGCCCAACTCCACGAGTCTTGCCCGCGCCGGCCAATTGGCAGGAAGGCGGGAAAGTACGGCGCTGGAGCAAAGGACGATAGAAACGAGGATCAGCGCCGCAAGCCCGAAGAGATAAATGAAGATTCCCTTCACGACACCCGCGAGCTGGGGGCTTTGCAGGAGCCAGTCATGTTTCCAGATCATCAGCGACAACCCTAGAATGATCATCGAGATGGATCCGGTCAGGCGGTCCATCAGCACCGAGAGAGCTGCCCGTGCAGGATCCCGGCCGCGGACGGCGAGAAGTCCGATTTTCACGATGTCTCCCCCTGCCCCCCCCGGCAGGATGATATTGCAAAAAAGACCTGCGAAAAAGGTGCCCGTGGACTCGATCCAGCCGATTTTCAGCCCGCTCATGCGCAGAAAAATCCGCCAACGAAGAAGGCAGAACAGCTGAACGATACCCGCGATCAAAAGCCCTGCAAGGAGCCAGGCGGGATGGGCGGAGAAAAAGACCCGCGCGAGGTTCCCCCGGAAGTCATCCCTCGTGATGATCCAAATCAGCAACCCCCCGCTGACGGCTGCCTGAAATCCCATAAAAACCCATTTCCTCCAATGCTGCGGAGCGGGTGAGATCGTCTCGCTACACATTTGAAGTTGAAACGCGCGCACCATTTTCGTTCCTGCGGTTTGCGCTGTCAGAGGGATCGCCGGCCGGCAAGCCAACTCCCAAAACCCGGAGCGGGTCGCGCGCAAACTGGAATCCCGACAAGCGCGCAAAATCCGCCCCCCCCTTTGAGAAGAGGATTGCATGAAACTGTGTCCCCATCGATTCCGGGTGGAGAAGGGTTCGGAGTTGGAGCAGTTTCTTTCTGAGGTGCCGGGTCGGCTCACACCCGTTGAGTTCACGCAGCATCCCACTGGCGGCTCCCACAAGAAAATGGTGCTGGTCGGCAAATCCTGCCAGCGCAAATCCTGCTGCCGCCGCATCCGCAGACAAGGCGGTAAAATCGACGTGTGCTGAGATATCCTTTTCGCCCGGGGACTCGAGCGGCTTGCTATCCCGGCGGTGCCGACTGTAACACGCGAGCGTCCCCTCGCTCCGGTGAGGTGCAAGAAGGTCCTCAGAGGTCATGCCGTAGTCGATGGCGAGCACAAATCCGCGGCTGAGCTTTGCTGCAAGCGTCCTGAGCCCCTCCCGGTGTGCCGTGCGAACCTCCGTGGTGAATCCGTCGGGGCGAGTTGGAAAAGAGGCGGCAATCGCCGCCAACTCATCCGGGAGGGGGCACGACTGGAACTCAAATCCCTTCCCGGCTGCCACAACGCGCAGTTCTTTCCAAACCTGATTTTCCGAGCGGATCAGGCTGACAGGAAAGGCGTCGAAAAGCTCATTGGAATAGTGGACGCCGCAAAAAGAAGACAATTCATCAGCCGAGCAATGCCACGTCACCCCGAGACCCTCCAGCCGTGCCCTCTGGAGACTCCGAAGGCGGGAAAACGGTTCAATAATGGCAAAGCGGGCCGAACGGAGCGGCGTCTGCGAAAGCGCTGCCAACACGTCGAGCGCCAACTGGCCGTCATTGGCACCCTGCTCCACAATCGTGAAATCCGGCGGACATCCGAGCACCTCCCACATTTCCACAAACTGCCCGGCCAAAATTTCCCCGAATACCGGACCAACACTCACATTGGTGTAAAAATCCCCGCCTCTGCCAACCGGTGCCCGCCCGGAGGCATAGTAGCCGGCTTCGGGATGGTAGAGTGCGAGTTCCATAAAGCGGGCGAATGAGATCGGCCCGGTCCGGCTGATCTCGCCGGCAATGATCGCGCTAAGGCTTTGTGACCTCACGAACCATGACGTTCAGTTGACCGTCGGCACCCTGCTTCACATCAATAATCTGGAACGGACGCCGGGCATCCCGCGAAAATGTCGACCCTTCGCTGGGCGGGCGTGCACCAGGTGGAAACTCGACAATGATCCGGACATTCCCCCGCTTTCCGCCGAGCCCGAGTGCATCGGTGATGGCACCCTGGTTCCGAAGCACGGCGCGGCTGGGACCGGAGGCTGTGACAACAAAACTGCCCTGCAGATAAACGCGCTCACCCCCGACGCCTTTTGCCTCCATTTCCGGCATGTCCCGAACGTTGAGGAGGCGGCCGCGCGGCATCTGTCCCGGCGCATAAGTCGGCCAAGCCCCCCCGGCAACAGCCGGATCCGGCGAAGGGACTGGTGTGGGAGCCGGTGTAGGAGTCGGAGCGACTGGGGAAGCAGTGGGTGTAGGAGACGGTGTGGGCGTTGCCGTTGCCTCAGGCGTGGGGGAAGGTGTGGCACTGGCCACCGGCAGAGCAGGTTGCACCTTCTCCGGAACGGGCACTGCCGGCTGTCCCGGAGGATTCACCGGGACGGGACGCTCCACGCGCATGAGGCGGTTTTGAGGGGCTCCGGCGCCTCCGGGCGGTGCGGCATCCGTGTTGTTCAGTCCGGCCCTGGTCCGGTACGATTTGTATTTTTGATCGGCCTCCTTTTGTCGGCGGCTGGTGATGATCGGAAGCCCCGCCTTGATGTTCAGCATGGCCGGAGGTTCAAGTGAAAATGTGCCGGCCGATACGGTCGAGCCATAGCCGGGGTAAAGGATGGACACCGCCGTCACCTTGATCCTGCCATCGTCAAGCTTATCGACATGGATGATGGCGGACAGTTCGTTTTCCCGCTTCAGGTCGATGTCAAGCCCGGTCAGGAGGGTTCTCTGCAAGATAGGCACAACCTTTTTCTGCGCAGGGAAAATCTGCTCCAAGAGGACGCTGGGATTATCTTTGGCCTGGGCCGCAGCCACGACTCCCGACTCGAAAAAATCGGCGCCGGTCAACTCGAAGGAATCGATGATATTGTAGACCCCGACAACGTATGGCACGAGGTCCTGGGTCAACTTGTAGTTGCGAAGGTAGTTTCTGATCAGCCTCTCGTTCTCGGCATTCAGCTCGCGCGGGCTCATTTTTTCAAAGCGCTCGAGGATCTGGGCGGGACGGAGGAATTCCCCCCGCGGTGCAGCGGTCAGCTCGAACCGCTTGGGAGGATCCAGCTTTTTGAGCTTCATCAGCAAACTGTAGCTGAATGGCTTTTCGGGGTGCCCGAAAACGTAAAAGCTCCCGATCCAGCAAGCAAGGGCGAGACCGACGAGCAGAAGAAGAACAACAGCCCACACGAAGATCCCCCCGCCCCTTGAGGAAGGAGTGTCGTCATCGGGGTCGTAGTCCGGGTGTGACAGGCGCGCGGAAATCCGGCTGCGAGAGTGTTCTCTAGGCATGGTGGACCTATTGCTCCCCGCCTGCCAATGGTTCAAAAGATGTGCCGCAGCCGCAGGACCGGGCGGCCTGAGGATTCCGGATCCGGAAACCGGAACCGGAAAGGCCGTCTTGGAAATCCAAAGTGCAGGCCTCCAGATAGCGGGAACTCTCGGGGTCCACGAAAACGCGGGCACCCAGATGCTCAATCACTTCGTCCCCGGCTTTCGTGGCATCAAGGTGCATCGCATACTGCAACCCCGCGCAGCCTCCCTTCTCGACAGCCAGCCGGAGCCCGTTTGCAGAAGGATTTTGGCGGATGAGATCGAGAAGCGCATTGGCGGCAGAGTCGGTCACTGTGATCACGTTCTTTTCATAAGAACGATTTCATGCGAAGTCAAATGCCATGGGAAAGATTCGTTTACTGCCTGAGGATGTCGCCAGCCAGGTCGCAGCGGGCGAGGTCGTCGAGCGCCCGTCCTCCGTGATCAAGGAGCTGTTTGAGAACAGCATTGATGCTGGAGCAGGCCGGATCACCATCGAATTTGGACGGGGGGGAACCCAGCTCATGCGCGTGACCGACGACGGATGTGGAATGGACAGGGACGATGCGCTCCTCAGTCTGGAGCGGCATGCGACAAGCAAAATCCGCACGGCTGCCGACCTGGCAGCGGTGAGCACGATGGGCTTCCGCGGGGAAGCCCTCCCGAGCATTGCCAGCGTCTCAAGGTTCCGGCTTGTGACGCGGACCCACGGAGGGGACGCCGGAACCCGGATCGATGTGGCCGGCGGCAAAATTGAATCGGTGAGCGAGAGCGGCGAGGCTCCGGGAACGCAGATCGAGGTGAAGGCCCTTTTCTTCAACATTCCTGCAAGACGCAAGTTCTTGCGAGGAGAAGAAACCGAAGCCGCACATATCATTCACCAGGTACAGTCGCTTGCGATCGCCCACCCGGAGGTTTCAGTCTCCCTACTCCGGGATGGCCGGCGGCTCCTGCAGGCCGCCGCATCGAAAGACACCGGCGTCAGGATCCGGGACCTTTTCGGCGGCGAATTTCTATCCCGCCTTCTGCCCGTCGAGCATGCAGATGAAAGCGGAATCCGGCTGACAGGATTTCTGGCCAAACCAGGCGAGGGACGTCCCGACCGGGAGCAGCAATACGTCATTCTGAACGGCCGAATTGTGCACTGCCCGGCCATCTACCAGTCGCTCCGCGAGGCCTATGCCGACGCCATGCCGCGCGGACGGCATCCTCTTGCCGTCCTCCGGGTCGAGATGGATCCTCTCGCATTCGACTGCAACGTCCATCCGGCAAAGCGCGAAATCCGCCTGCATAAGCCGGATCAGCTCCGGCAAGCCGTCTTCCAGGCAACGAAGCGGATGCTGGATCTCCTGAGGCAACCCAAGGTCATCGTCGACACCGGCCCTGCACCGCAGCCGCCTATTGATGGTACGGACGAGCCAACGCGATTCATCCCCTCACCCTCGGGGCCAGCCTTTTCTTCTGAACGTCAATTGGAGATTGGGGCTGGCGGACAGCCGGATGCCGTCGAAAACCCTGTGCGTTTTCGTCTCATCGGGGGACTGGAAAAAAACTGGCTTCTCATGGAGGGAGCCGACGGCCTTGTCATTCTAGACACCCGGGCAGCCAGGGAGAGAATCCTGTTCGAGCGACTTCGGCGGGAGGTTGCGGATGGCAGAACCTCCTCTCAGAGCCTCCTGATTCCCGAGGCCGTCGAGCTGACGCCTAAAGACGCGGCCTGGCTGTCCGGCAATCTCCCCGCGCTTCAGGCATCGGGGTTTCATCTGGAGCCGTTTGGCGGAGACTCCTTCAAAATCGAGGCTGTCCCATCGTGCCTGTCCGGACAAAACTCCCGCGATGCGCTCCTGGAGCTGTGCAGGATGCTGAGGTCCACCGGATCGCTGGGCGGTGCCACGGGGATGGATGACCTGATCCGATCGGTGACCCGCCTCGCCGTCCCGGACGCCACTCATTTCAACGAGGAGTCCTCCCGCCGTCTTGTCGACGAACTCCTTCGCTGTGATTTGCCCTACGCCTGCCCGCACGGGCGCCCGACAATGATCCAGTGGTCGTTTTCAGAACTGCAGCGGAAGTTCGGGAGGTAGAGGGCCCCAGCCCGTTGCCGAAAAAACCCGCGTGGCCAGCGGTTCATGGATTGCTTCCCCGTT
>Ga0209398_1000314_pt1 | contig 31654 bp, 18 predicted proteins | sample AshMeaBigSpring_FD_184125 | JGI IMG/M metagenome (GOLD analysis project Ga0209398, IMG submission 184125) | Groundwater microbial communities from Big Spring, Nevada to study Microbial Dark Matter (Phase II) - Ash Meadows Big Spring (SPAdes)... | ecosystem: Environmental > Aquatic > Deep...
CAACACGCGAGGGCGATCCTGTCTATGTCCGCGATGTTGCCGAGGTCCGGGACTCGCTTCAGGACGAGCGCCAGGAACGCCACTTCTGGCACCGCGGGATAGCGATTCCTCCCGCATCGATCGTGATGGCCGTCTCGCGGCAGGCGGGGGCGAATGTCATCAAGACGTCGGATGCCATCATGGATCTGATCCCCGAGCTTCAGGCCGACCTCCCGGATTCCCTCCAGCTGACCGTTCTCTACGACCGGGCAGCCACGATCCGCGCATCGGTTGAGGATGTGAAAGAAACCCTACTGATCGCCTTTGCGCTCGTCGTCATCGTGATCTTCCTGTTTCTCGGGCGGGCGACCGACACCCTCATCCCGGCGGTTGCGCTGCCGATGTCGCTGGCGATCACGTTTATCGCGATGCGGTTCCTCGGTTTCAGCCTCGACAACCTCTCGCTGCTGGCGATCACGCTGTCAATCGGCTTCCTTGTCGACGATGCGATCGTCTTCCTCGAGAACACCGTGCGGCGGATGGAGGCGGGAGAAAGCGCGATGGAGGCGACGATCGAGGGGGCCAAGGAGATCAGCATGACGATTCTCTCGATGACACTTTCGCTCGCGGCGGTTTTCCTGCCCCTCGTCTTTATGCCCGGGCTGCTCGGCCGCCAGCTCCAGGAATTTGCCGTGACGATTATCATCGCAATCATCGCCTCGGGCATCGTCTCGCTCACGCTCACCCCGCTCATGTGCTCGCGCATGCTGGGCGGCCACCGGGCCGGCGGCCGCAAGACCTTTGTCGAGCGGGTGTCGGGAGCCATCCTTTCGTGGGTGGTTGCTGCCTACGGGCGATCGCTCCACTTTTTCCTCCGGCACACATGGATTTCCCTGGCGGCATGGGTCATCTGCCTGGGCGGGACGATTGCACTCTTCCTCGCGGTGCCGAAGTCGCTCCTGCCCACCGGCGACAGCGGGTTTATCCGCGGAATTTTTCAGACGCAGGAGGGGACCTCGCCCGAGCGGATCCGCGAATTCCAGAAAACCGTGGACAAGGTTTTCCGCGAGGATGAGGCGGTCGATACTGCCATCACCCTGACCGGACTCGCCGGGCGCATGTCCTCCTCGCAGGGCATGGCCGTCGCCTTCCTCAAACCGCGCGAGGAGCGTCCGCCGATCAGCGCCGTCATCGGCCGCCTCATCGGAAAAATCAACTCCCACCCCGGCGTCGTGGCATTTTTCCAGGCCAACCCGGTCCTCCAGATCAGCACCGGAGCGACGGCGACGACGCAAGGGAAATTCGCTTACGCGCTTACCGGTGTCGACGCGGCCGAAGTCAACCGGGCGGCTCTCGATCTTGTCTCCCGCCTCGCCGCCTACCCCGGCTTCCTTTTTGTCAACACCGACCTGAAGCTCAATACCCCCGGCCTTCGCATCGACATCCTCCGCCACCAGGCATCAACCTACGGCGTGACCGCCTCGGAGATCCTCAACACGATCCGCGCCGCCTACTCGCAGAACTATTCCTACCTCATCAAGCAGCCGAACGATCAATACCAGGTCATCATCGAAGCGGCGGACAGCCTCCGCGACAATATCACCGACCTCGAAAAGCTCTACGTTCGCTCGGCCAGCGGCAGCCTGGTCCCGCTCCCCGCGGTTGCCTCCTGGAAGCCCACGCTCGGCCCCCAGTCGGTCAACCACATCAACCAGTTCCCGTCGGTCACCATCTTCTTCAACCTCGTGCCCGGCGCCGTCATCGGCGACGCCGTTAAGTTCGTCGAAAAGACCGCCGCCGAATCCCTCCCGCAGGGCGTTCGGGGAAGCCTTCAGGGCGAGGCCAAGGTGTTCAAGGAAACGATCGCCAGCCTCGCCCTCCTCATGATTTTCGCGGTGTTCACGATGTATGTCATCCTCGGCATCCTCTACGAAAACTACTTCCACCCGCTCACCGTTCTTACCGCCCTCCCGGTCGCAACGGTCGGTGGACTCGCGTGCCTCCTCCTCTTCAACCAGGAGGCTTCGCTCTACGCATATGTCGGGATGTTCCTGCTGATTGGGATCGTCAAGAAGAACGGAATCATGATGGTCGATTTTGCGCTCCACCGGAAGGCCGCCGGACTCGACAGCCGGGCCGCGGTGCACGAAGCGTGCGTCGAGCGGTTCCGTCCGATCATGATGACAACATTTGCGGCATTGATGGGGGCGATTCCGCTCGCGGTCGGCTACGGTGAGGACGGGGAGTCCCGCCAGCCGCTCGGTATCATCATCGTTGGCGGTCTGGTGGTCTCGCAGCTGATCACGCTCTACGTGACGCCCGCGCTCTTCCTGGTGCTCGAGAAGATCCAGGGCCAAAGAAGTGTCGCGGTCCGTCCGGGCTGATTCACCCGCGACCGGCCGCTGCGCGGAAGAGTTGGTAATGGCGTTTGATGCGCTTGATGTAACTCGTGTCGCGGAGCAGCGCTTCTGTGAAAAGCTTCAGAATGGCGTCTGCGTGCCGACCTTGAGGCGACCCCATGTTGAGCACTGGCCCCATGAGTTCGTCAATGTCCTCTTTGGTGGATGGGAATTTGAGCCACTTCCGATAGAAAGAGGCGGTTTCCCATCCGTAGGCGATGATCGCTTCCGGCTGTTTGGTGGCGGATGAGAAAACCGTGAAAAAAACGCGCCGGCAATCGCATCCTGGTTCATTGCAGAACATTTCCACGAAGCCGTAGTCAGCTGGCGGAAGGATGGACTTGTCCAATACCGCAATGGACCGGGTTTCGGTTTTGGCGAGTTTGGGCAGGCGGCTGTAAAGGGGCTCGAATGACATAAAAATCTGACGCGCTTGGTGCGCGGGGATAAAGCAGCGGTTTTCGAATTAATTTGCTCGGGGGACTACTCAAGGCGTGGTCACTTCGACGGGGACAGACTTGTCCATGCCGGGCAGGAACCCTACTCCGTGGATGAATGTGTCGTTGCCGGCGCCAAGCGGGTTCGTGAGCATGATTCCCTGAAATGCTGTTGATTTGCCCTTTGCACCGTTGACAGCAGGCAAGACAATTTTTCCGCTGAACAGTCCGGTCTTCGGCGAGACCATCAAGCTACCTGCCCCGGGAGAAGTGGCATTCAGTTTGGGATTGTTTTTGGTCGGCCACGAGCCGGTCTGCTCGATCGCCGACGGGAAAATGTCGGCGGCGGGATCAATGTCCAATGTGAACGACAAATCTTCCTGCTTGCCGGAGAGGAGGTTCATGCCACTTGTTGGATTCCACAGTGATCCGGTTAGCTCGATTTCACTGAGCAATCCGGCGGGGTAGGCTTTGCTTTTTGGCATTGGTCCCCTGAGCCAGGCGAGCACGCCGGAAAGTTGGGATACCCCGTCCGTCTGGTCCACAGTCACTGCAAGCTCTCCGCACAAAAGACCCTTCGTTGCTGGAATGGGGATGGCTGCCGGGAGCATCAGCTCTCCCGTTCCGTTATTGACGACCCTCGCACTGCCGGTGAGGTTTGCGCCATCGGGCAGCTTGCCTGCAAAAACGGCTGTCCCATCTTTGGCAAATACCACGGACGAAAATCCATGGCCAATGACCTGACCGGCTTGAGGATTTCCCGTGCCCATCAAAGAGGCGGTCACTTTCTTGCCTGCCAACGGGAAAATGTCCTCGCCCTTTCCTGTGTAGGCAATCGGACGGGCGGTATATCCCATCGTGCCAGAGGCGGTCGTCACGTTGCCGGAAATGCCCCCCTCTTCACGCAGGAGACTTACGCTTAGCCCATTCACCGCAAAAGTGCTGCTGTTATTGCTCAACGTGCCGCGCAGGGCATTTTTCTTCCCGTTGAGGAAAAGCGAGCCGGTGAAGGTGTTTTTCGTTGTCACCGTCAAATGGATCTTCCCGTTCACAGGTGCGAACCCGGCAATCGCCGTTGGACCTCCGTCTCCCAAAGCCCGGTCTCCAACAAGACCGGAAAAGGTTCCGGCCGAAACCTTCGGCGTGGGTGTGGGTGTCGGGGTTGGTGTCGGAGTTGAATTTGCAGTGATGGGGAGGGAGAAGACCTTGTTTGATGTTCCGCCGTCGCCGCCGGTTACCTGGACGGTGAAGGTTGCGTTGCCTCCCGCTGTGGGCGTGCCGCTGATCACCCCGCCACTGCTGAGGCTCAGCCCGGCCGGCAAGTTCCCGGCACTGATCGCCCAAGTGTGGGGCGTCGTCCCTCCGGTTGCCGCCAGCGTCAGGTTATAGGCGGCACCCACGGGACATGTCGGCAACAGGCTGGGAGTGTTGATCACCGGGGCGAATGGCGTGATGGCGAGGGTGAAGACCTTGCTGGAGGTTCCACCGTCACCGCCTGCAACCTGGGCCGTGAATGTCGCGTTGCCTCCCGCCCTTGGCGTGCCGCTGATCGCCCCGCCAGCGCTGAGGCTCAACCCTGCGGGCAAGCTCCCGCTTCCCGTGGCGAGCGTCCATGTGTAGGGCCTGGTTCCACCGGCAGCCGCGAGGCTCAGATTGTAGGCCACGCCGGCCCAACCCGGCGTCAATGGGTTGGTGGTTGTGATAACAGGTTCAACCGTCGTCAGAGCTGTCGTCGGGTAGCCGTTCCAGATCGGCGAGGTAAATCCGACCGCCCCTGCATAATATTTGACCACAAACTCGCTTGCTGCGTCTTCAAAGATACTCTCGCCCATACCCGGCGCATCCCCCTGGAATTCCGCACTCGTGAGCGCACAAAAACCGAAGGCAGAGTCCCCAATACTTGTCACGCTACCGGGGATCGTCACGCTTGCGAGCCTGCTACACCCAAAGAACGCATATGCCTCAATGCTGGTCACACTACTCGGGATTGTCACGCTCGCGAGCCCGCTACACGACTCGAACGCAGCGAATCCGATGTTTGTCACGCTGCTCGGGATTGTCACGCTCGTGAGCCCGCCACAGTCGGAGAATGCATTGTCCCCAATGCTCGCCACGCTGCCGGGGATCGTCACGCTCGTGAGGTTGCCGCACCCATAGAACGCAGAGGCGCCGATGCTGGTCACGCTACCCGGAATCACATAACTCACCCCGCTCTTTCCTTGTGGGTATTGCAAGAGGAGGCTTCCTGTTTTGTCAAAGAGAATGCCGTCCCTGCTGGCATAGTTCGGGTTGCTTTCATCGACAATAATCGTGCCAAGCGCTCCGCATTGAGAGAATGGCCCCTCCCCAATACTCGTTACGCTATTTGGGATCGTCACGCTTGCGAGGCCGCTGCAGAAAGAGAACGCAGCACGTCCGATGCTCGTCACGCTGCCGGGGATCGTCACGCTTGTGAGTCCCCTGCACCAAGAAAACGCATAGGCACCAATGCTCGTTACGCTAGTGGGGATCGTTACGTTCGTGAGCCCGCTGCACGAAGAGAACGCAGAATATCCGATGCTCGTAACCGGTTTTCCGTTGACTGTCGACGGGAGGCTCCAATTGCCGAACAAACCAGCTGAATGTCCTGTGATGGTTACCGAGGTGGCGTTTTCGGTGTAGGTGAGCAAGGATGGGTCCAAAACTGGCACCGTCGCGAGAGTAAATGTTTTCGTCCGGGATAGGCCATCGCCATCTGTGACCCGCGCGGTGAAGGTCGCGCTGCCTGCCGCGGTAGGCATACCGCTGATTACCCCGCCGGTGCTGAGGTCCAGCCCTGCCGGCAAGCTCCCGCCGCTGAGTGCCCAAGTATAAGGAGTAGTCCCTCCGATGGCGGCCAGCGCCAGGTTATAGGTTGTGCCCACGGGGGCTGCCGGCAACGGACTGGCCGTGGTGATCGTCGGGGGAGGTGGCACGATGCTGAGGGCGAAGACCTTGGTTGAGGTTCCGCCGTCGCCGCCGGTGACCTGAACACTGAAGGTCGAGTTTCCTGCCGCGGTGGGTGTCCCGCTGATCTCTCCGTCACTGCTGAGGCTCAGGCCTGCCGGCAAGCTCCAGCCTCCCGAGACGAGCGTCCAAGTATGGGGGCTTGTCCCTCCGGCAGCGGTGAGTCTCTGGTTATAGGCCACGCCGACCCAACCCGGTATCAATGGGGTGGTGGTTGTGATGACTGGTTCTGTCGTCGTCAGGGCTGCCGTCGCGTAGCCGTTCCAGACCGGCGAGGAAAATCCCACCGCCCCCGCATAATACTTCACCACAAAACCGCTTGCCACTCCCTGAAAAACATTCTCGCTCAGACTCGGCGCATCTCCCTGGAATTCCACGTTCGTGAGCGCACACGAAGCGAACGCAAATTCTCCGATATCCGTAACGCTACCGGGAATCGTTACGCTTGCGAGCCCTCCACAATCAGAGAACGCATAGTTCCCGATGTTCGTCACACCACTGGGAATCATCACGATGGTCAGCCCTTGACAAAAAGCGAACGCATAGTCCCCAATACTCTTCACGCTGCCGGGGATCGTTACACTGGTGAGCCCGCTACACAAATAGAACGCCGCATATCCGATGCCGGCGACAGGTTTCCCGTTGATGCTCGCAGGGATGCTCAAGCTCCCGAACGAACTCGTTGGAAGCCCAGTAATGGTCACCGAGGTTTCGTCCTCGGTGTAGGCAAGCAATGATGAGTCCACCACTGGCACAGTCGCGAGAGCAAATGCCTTCGTCCGGGACAGGCCATCGCCGCCTGTGACCCGGACAGTAAAGGTCGCGTTGCCCGACGCAGAAGGGGTGCCGCTGATCACCCCGCCTCTGCTGAGAGTCAACCCCGCCGGCAAGCTGCCGCCATCGAGCGTCCATGTGTAGGGCGTCGTCCCTCCACTGGCGGTCAGCGTCAGGTTATAGGTTGTGCCCACGGGACCTGATGGCAGCGAGCTGTCCGTGGTGATCGCCGGTGGAGGTGGCGCGATGGTGAGAGCGAAGACCTTGGTTGAGGTTCCGCCGTCGGCCCCTGTGGCTTGCGCGGAGAAAGTGGCGTTGCCTACCGCCGTGGGGGTGCCGCTGATCATCCCGCCACTGCTGAGACTCAACCCCGCCGGCAAGCTGCCGCTTCCCAATGCAAGTGTCCATGTGTGTGGCTTAGTTCCTCCGGCAGCCGCGAGGCCCAGGTTGTAGGTCACGCCGACCCAACCCGGCGTCAATGGGTTGGTGGTTGTAATGACGGGATCAGCCGTCGTCAGAGCTGCCGTCGCGTAGCCGTTCCAGCTCGGCGCGGTAAATCCAACTGCTCCCGCATAATACTTTATCACAAATCCGCTTCCTGTGCCCTGAAAAACACCTTCACCAATACCCGGCGCATCTCCCTGGAACTCCGCACTCGTGAGGGCACACAAACCGAATGCGTAGTCCCCGATGCCCGTCACACTGCGCGGGATGGTCACATTTTTGATCTCTGGACACTCATAGAACGCATAGGCCCCAATGCTCGTCACGCTGCTGGGGATGGTCACGTTCGCGAGCGCGTGACAAAAAGAGAACGCATAGTCACCAATGCCCGTCACGCTGCTGGGGATGGTCACGTTCGTGAGCCCGCCACACTCGGAGAATGCAGAGCTCCCGATGCTCGTCACCCCACTTGGAATAGCATAACTCGTCCCGGTCCTTCCTCCGGGGTATGCCACAATCGTGCTTCCCGTTTTGTCAAAAAGAATTCCGTCCCGGCTGCTATAGTTGCGGCTGGATTCGTCAACAATGATCGTGCTCAGCCCGTTGCATGCCAGAAAGGCACGGTCCCCGATACTCGTCACGCTGCCGGGGATGGTCACGCTTGCGAGCCCGCTGCAGCCACGGAACGCACTGTAATCGATGCTTGTCACGCTGCCGGGGATGGTCACGCCTGAGAGCCCGCTGCACGACTCGAACGCATAGGCCCCAATGCTCGTCACGCTACCGGGAATCGTTACGCCCGTGAGGCCTTGACACCCCATGAACGCAGAGTCCCCAATGGATGCGACGTCCTTTCCGTTGATGACCGGAGGAATGCTCAAGGTGCCAACGGGCTTGGTGACGTATCCGGTGATCGTGATCGACGTCCCATTGTCGGTATAATTGAAATTCCCAAACGTGTCTGCTGACAGGGGCTTCGCCATGAGGCTGAACAAACTGGCAAGAATGATCCAGCACATGAGACCCATGGACGGAGAGCGGGGGAGAGAACGAAGTCTCCCAAACCACGCCCTCCCGGCCAACGGCGAGCCGCTTTGTTGCTCCGGGGGCGAGTTCCTTGGGCTGGAACATATGAAAGGGGACATGGCAGTAACTCGTATCGGTTATAGACAAGTTTTGCAAATCGCATCAGGTTCGGATACTTTCATCAAGCTGATCTTCCCGATCCGTGGCTGCCCCAATTCCTCCCAAACAGAAACGAAGATATGTCCCGTTCCAAAGCTTTTGTCATTATCACAGTAGTCGTTGCCGTTCTCGCATTCATTTGGGGCGTATCCCGCTCGAACTTCGCTGAGGATGGCCGCGGGAAGACCGCCGCGGTGTCCTCTGGTAAATCGGGCGCTCCGTCATCCCCGGCCACCGGACCTGCGGCACCTTCGCCGCAGCGCATGACGGCTACGACAATCGCGACCGGAGGTCCCGGCGACGCCTCCCCGACGTTTGCGAAAAAGGAAAATCACCCGCTGGGGAAGCTTTTCGATCACGGGCAGGTGATCGATTCCCGGCGGCGTCAATCGCGGGACGGCCTGCGGGAGATCCGCACGAGCTTGGTGAAGGTGGCGGACTTCAAATACCCGATGGTAAGGTTCGAGGAAACGGCTGTGCGCTCGCAGACGGCAGATGATTTTGTGGTGACCGACCGCAGGGCGTCGGTGGCGGACCACGTAATCGTCAAGCTCAGGGACACAGCGGCGCTCGCCTCGCTCAAGCAGGCGATCGAGCCGATGGGTTTCAGCATCCGGCGGGCGTTGCGGGGTGCGAACCTTTTCCTCGTGCAGGCACCGAATGCCTCGCTTGACACGCTTAAGGAGCTGAATGCCCGCATGGCGGAGCACCGCGACCTCATCGAGTATTCGGAGCCGGACGACATTGTTTATGCTTTGGACACCCTGCCGAATGACCCGGTCTTCGGGCAGCTCTGGGGGATGCACAATACCGGGCAGACCGGCGGCAAGGTCGATGCCGACATCGACGCGCCGGCGGCCTGGGATGTTTCCAAGGGATCGGCGTCCATCGTCGTCGGGGTCATCGATACGGGGATCGACCTCACGCACCGCGATCTTGCGGCAAACCTCTGGACGAACACCGACGAGGTGCCCGGCGACGGGATCGACAACGATGCCAATGGGTTTGTGGATGACGTCCATGGTTACGATTTTGTCAACAACGACGGTAACCCGACCGACGACCACAACCATGGCACGCATTGCTCAGGGACGATTGGCGGTGCGGGCGGCGACGGAATCGGGATCGTTGGCGTGAACTGGAAGGTGTCGCTCATGGGTCTGAAATTCCTCAGCGCGGGCGGCTCGGGCGCGATATCCGATGCCGTCGAGGCCGTCCTCTATTCGACGGCGAATGGGGCGAACCTGACGTCGAACTCGTGGGGAGGTGGAGGTTTCAGCCAGGCGCTGAAGGATGCCATCGATGCGGCGGGAACCGCGAACAAGCTCTTCGTGGCTGCGGCCGGAAATTCCGCCTACGACATGGACTCCACAAACTCCTATCCGGCCGGCTACGACAGCGATAACATCATCGCGGTCGCCGCGACCGACCACAAGGACGAGCTGGCGTATTTCTCCAACTATGGGAAGACGCGGGTGGATCTGGGGGCTCCCGGCGTGGCCATTTACAGCTCGGTGAAAGGCGGCGACTATGCGTCGTACAGCGGCACCTCCATGGCCTGCCCGCACGTTGCCGGTGCAGCGGCGCTTCTCCTGAGCATCGGTCCGGCCCTGCCGCCCTCCCAGATCAAACGATACCTTCTGGAGTCCGCCGAGCCGATTCCGGCGCTTGAGAACAAGACGGTCAGCGGCGGCCGCCTGAATGTCGGCGAGGCGATCCGGCTTGTGAACGGGCCGTACCTCGCTCCGGATTCGATCACTGTGGATGACTCAGCCGGAAATGCCGACGGGATCATCAATCCGGGAGAGATTGTCCGCCTGGTCATCAATTTGCGAAACCTCGGAATCGATGCTGCGACGGGCGCCGTCGCGACGCTTGCATTCGCTGGGGCGCAGGATCCCTCTATCACGCTGCAGACGGCCAGCGAATCTCTGGGAACGCTTGCCCCAAATGTCTCGGCCACATCGCGGACCCTCGCGTTTCTTGTTGGAGCAAGCGTGGCTGTCCCGCACGACATCCAGCTCGTCCTCGCACTCACCGATGCGGGGGCGCACCGCTGGGAATATCCGGTTTCGCTCAAGGTCTTCCGTTCTTTCAAGGTGCGGGGGACTGTCCTTGACGACGCGACCTCCGGGCCTGTTGCCTCGGCGTCTGTCACTTATGCGGGCCCGCAATCCGGCACGGCCACGGTCGATGCATCCGGCACCTACGAGTTTCTCGCTGTGAATGGAAACTACACGGTCACGGCCGAAGCGCCGGGGTTCCTGCCAGAGCCGGCCGCCCTGGCCGTGCGGAGCGATGCCGAGCAACCGGCCGGCTCGGGAGTGATCGTCCAGAACTTCCGCATAGGAAAGGCGACAGCCTCGCTGGATACGGCCCCGCTGGAGATCACGCTTGCCGAAGGCACCACGACAACGCGCTCGATCACAGTCACGAACAGCGGGAACCGGCCGCTCACCTTTGAGGTCGCCGGCTTCGGGACTCCATGGATCCCCGAGCCGGGCACGCTTTGGCACGAGACCAATCTCCGCGCGACCAAGGGGGCGACAAGCTACTACTACGGCATTGAGGAGAAGCGCAGCTACGATACCGGCGACACGAACAAAGGTGCCCTCGTCGCCGGACCGCTCCTGCTGCCGGCTTCCCTCCCCTCGCTGGCCTTTGACGAGTGGCTGGAGAAGGATCCATTCGTCGGCTACGACAATGCGTCGGTCCAGATTTCCTCGGATGGCGGCGGCACCTGGACCGAGGTGTCCAAGTCGTCGGACACTGCCGGCAAATGGCAGCCCCATGCGCCCATCGATCTCTCTGCCTATGCGGGCAAGGTCGTCCGCCTCCGCCTCCTTTTCGATACGGTGAACCGGTGGTTCAACAACTACGAGGGATGGTATGCGGACAACTTTTCGATCAACGGTCTGCCGTTGGGCTGGCTGGCCGCGACCACTTCCTCCGCATTGCTCCCGCCGCAGGGGACCGCGAGCATCACGGTCACGGCCGACGCCACCGAGTTGCCTCCCGGCACCTACCAGCACAGGATCGCGGTGCAGTCGAACGATCCCCGATCCCCGCAGACCAGCATCGATGTCAAGGTAAACGTCCTCGCCGGCCCCCGCCCGTCGCTGGCAGGAAAGCTGGTCAACGACCGTGCCGGTGGCGATGGCGACAGGAAGATCGAGCCGGGAGAAACCGGCATGGAGCTTTCGCTTTACATCGAGAACCTCGGGCAGGCGGCACTTCCCGCCGGGGTCAGCGCGACGCTTTCCACCACCGATCTTTATGTCTCCGTGGCGTCCGCTTTGTCGTCGTATCCGGGCATCCCGGCATCAGGCACAGCCTCCAACGCGACACCATTCAAGATCTCGGTGGACAGGAAGTCCCCCATCGGGCATCTGGCGGTTCTGAAGCTCCTGCTCTCCGACGGCAAGGGGTTTGAAAAGACGATCGAATTCACCGTCGAGGTCGGCAGCCAGATCAACAATGCGCCCCGCGTGACGCTCGGAGGACCGTCGGTTGCCACCGCCCGCACAGACGCCGCCTATGCGGCCGTTGCCGGCGACATCGACGGCGACACGCTGCGCTACATATGGGACTTCGGCGACGGCAACGGCATCATTGGGTATCCGACTGAAACAGTCCGATTCCCGACCGCCGGAAACTACACCGTGAGCGTTGGCGTGAGCGACTACAACGGCGGGAATTCAACCGCATCAGCTTCTGTGACCGTGAGTGATCCGCTGTTGGCCTGGACGCAGTTCGACACGGCGCAGGGGTTTTCGACCGGCATCTACCACCGGGGCCTCTGGATTGCGTCCGGATCGTATGCTTCCTCTCTGATGGTTTCTCCCAACGGTTCGGACTGGAGGTCGGTGAGCATGCCCTACTCATATTCACGGATCTTCTCCCGAAGCGAATCAACCATCGTGATGGCCGCTTATACCTATAATTCCACAACGCAAAAATACGAAGGGTTGATCTGCCACAGCCGCGACGGCCAGACATGGGAAAAGTGCTCGCATCCGGCGTTCACGCAAATCCAATCGATCGCCTGCGGAAACGGTCGGTTCCTCGCCTCGACGTCGGACAAAAAACTGCTGACCTCTCCGGACGGGGTGAGCTGGCAGGAACTGGCGACGGATCTCGCGGACGAGAGCCTCACGAAAATCGAGTTTGGAGTCTCCGCGTTTGTCGGAAGATCCTCGAAGGGGGGCTTGGTGCGAAGCGTGGATGGAGCCGCGTGGTCGCGGCTCGGAACTGCCCGGGGGCTACCCGCATCCGGGTATTTCTACGGGCTCGCCTACGAACCGTTGAATCGGACGTTTGTCGCGCTCACGTCCTCCAAAGCCTACGCGTCGGCGGACGACGGCCTCACCTGGGAGTCCGCCGCCCTTCCCGCAAGCTATTATTCGATCCAGAATTGCGTGGCCGGCTACGGGCTGATCGCAGCAATCGCTTCGCGGTATTTCTACGATACGAGCACGACCAAGAATTACTTGCTCGTCTCGGAGGATGGACTGTTCTGGGGGGCCTCCGAACTGACCGACGGGGGCGATGACGGGCTGATCATCGGCAACGGCAGGCTTCTGCGGTTCAAGGCCAGCGGTTCGCCCGCATCGATGTTTCTGAGCGCCTCGGCCTTCCCATCAAATCGCGCTCCGGCCGCCACGATCACGGTTCCCACACCGGTGCCGGTGCGCGAATCGGTGCTCCTGCGCTCGAATGTTTCGGATCCCGAGGGGGATTCCTGCCATGCGATTTGGGACTTGGGAACCGGGCCGCTCATGCTGGCGGACTCCGAATATCTGGCGCACACCAGCCTCACGGGAGGGAACTTCACAGCAACCGTGCATGTGACCGACGAACATGGAAACGTCTCGACCGCCCGGCAGGCATTTACCGTAACCGATGCGTTCGACACCTGGCAAAAAGCGGCCAACCCATCAACCGCTGCACTCAACAGCATCTGCTCGAACGGGGCCGTCCTGGTGGCGGTGGGCGACGCGGGCACCATTTTGCGTTCGTCCGACGGGCTCGCATGGACATCTGTCGGCGCGAGTGGCGACACCGGCAAATATCTCCGGTCGGTGTGCTGGACGGGCACGCATTTTATCGCGGCAGGTTACCAGTATTATTTTCAGGCACCGAGCTGGATCTATGGTGGCATCCTGCTTTCATCGCCGGACGGCCAGACATGGACCGAACGCCTGCGCGGTGGCGAGGAATTGCGGGCGGTGGCCACCGACGGGAAACTCGTTGTTGCCGTCGGCGATGGCGGACGGATCGTCACCTGCTCGACGACCACCGGAGAGGCGTGGGCGGAGTGCGCCTCCGGCACGACCGAACAATTCAACCGGGTGGCGGCTGGCAACGGTCGGTTTGTCGCCTCATCTTGGAGCGGCTTGCGTGCGTCGGATAATGTTCTGGCCTGGAGTGCCGTAACGAGGTCAGCCTCCGCTCCATATTTCTACTCTGCCGACATCTCATTTGCCGACGGGCAGTTCGTGGTCCCCTACGGCAGCACGATTTACCGCTCGGCAAACTTGGTCGAGTGGACGAATTCGAGCTTGCCGGATTCACCGTCGATTTCCTCGTTTGCCTCGGGGAACGGGTTTCTGTTCGCGACCGTGAACCGGTCGGTCAATTCCATTCTCCAATATGGCTACTGCACGTCGTATGCCGGAGGGACCTGGACACCGATGATCAGCCGGCCCTCGGGCACCCGCTCCGCCTCTTGTTTTCACGCGGACCGTTTCTACGCCGTGGGGGCCGGCGGCCTGATCGAGCGCAGCGGACCGCTCACCAAACCGGTCGGCTACGACTTCTGGACCGGCGAGCATTTCCCCGCCGGCGGACCGTCATCCCTTGCGGCGGCGGACGCCGATGGCGACACGTTCTCGAACGGCGTGGAGTATGCCATGGGCTCGAATCCGCTTCTGGCCTCGTCACGCCCCGGCATCTCGGGTACCATGACAGGTGGCAAATTGCGTATCTCCGTACCCCGCAGCGCAGTGCGGTCCGACGTCGTGTATGGAGTCGAGCGATCCTTCGACCTGAAATCGTGGTCGTCTGCAGGAGTTGTGCTCACCAGGCAGACAGCATCCATTCTGGAGGCCGAGGCACCGGTCGACGGCCACAGGCAGCAGTTCCTGCGGCTCAGCATCCTGCGCCCCGGCGCAAAATAGCGACTGTCCGGAAAGAACATGTTCGTGGAAAGCCTGCCGCGCCCGTGTTTCAACCGGATGGCCTCCGTCATTTGCTTCTTCGATGAAACGATGGAAGCACCGCAGTTCATCCGGCTTCACTTCGTGCGAGAAGAAGTCCTCGCAAGATGAAAAATCCCCGCAACGTCAACGGGCTTTGACTGTTGATGAGCTGCTGGAAAACTCGACCTGCAACAGAGCTCCAATAAATTGACGGAAAGGCAAAAAGGGCCGCTCTGGGAAGCTGATGTCAGAGTGAAGCTGTCTGCCTGCTGGCGCGGCAGAGGCGGGCTGCGAGGCCGATGGCGGCGAGCATGCTGTCCGGGCGGGCGATGCCTTTGCCGGCGATGTCGAAGGCGGTTCCGTGGTCCGGGCTGGTGCGGACGAATGGAAGCCCGAGCGTGACGTTCACCCCCACGTCGAACGCATGGAGCTTCAGGGGGATCAACCCCTGGTCGTGATACATGCAGAGCACGGCGTCGAATTCTCCGAGAGCCGCCCGGTGGAAGACCGTGTCCGGCGGATAGGGGCCGGAGAAGTCGGCCGTGCCGGATGACTGGAGGGTGGCTACGGCTGGAGCGATGAGGTCGATCTCCTCGCGGCCGATGTCTCCGCCTTCGCCGGCATGCGGGTTCAGGCCTGCGACGGCGATCCGCGGGCGGGCGGTTCCGAGCCGGCGGACGAAGTCGGCAAGCAGGAGGCCGACGCGGGCAATTTCCTCGGTGCTTAAAAGGCTGCATACTTCCCGGAGCGGGACATGCACGGTTACGAGGGCGACGGTGAGGGCGCCTCCGGTCAGGCACATCGCAAAATTTTCCACGCCCGCCCGCGCGGCAAAGAACTCGGTTTGGCCGGGGAAATCGTAGCCGACGGCGTGGAGGGCGTTTTTCGAGACCGGACCGGTGACCACGGCCTGAAGATCGCGCGCAGCGAGGCGTGTGGCCGCTTCGTCCAAGGCCGCTGCGGCGGCGCGTGCGGATCCGGGCGTCGGCTTTCCGCGAACATGGCCGCTGGCGGATCCAATGAGTTCGATATCGCAATCCGTGGGCATCCGGCCCGAGGCCAGGGAAGCCTGGATGACCTCCGGGCCGATGCCCGCCGGATCACCGCACGTTATGCCGATCCGCGGGCGCACTGCGCTCATTTCGAAAGAACCCCTTCGGCCGTGAAGCGCTGGGCGATCGGCATCCTTCTTCCGATGCCGAACGCGCGGCCGGTCACCTTGATCCCCGGGGCTGCCTGCTCACGCTTATATTCGTTGAGGTCGACCTTGCGAATGACCCAGCGGACGGTGGCCGGCTCGAACCCGTGGGCGATGATCGCGGATGTGCCGAGGTTTTCCTCGATGTAGAGGCGCAGGATCTCGTCGAGGATCTCATAGGGAGGCAGGGTATCCTGATCGGTCTGGTTGGGCCGGAGTTCTGCGCTGGGGGGCTTTTCGATCGTTCGGCGGGGGATGATGTCGCGGCCGGCCTCGCGGTTGAGAAAATCGGCAAGCTGGTAGACCATGGTCTTGGGCACGTCGGAGATGACCGCCAGCCCGCCGCACATGTCGCCATAGAGAGTGCAGTAGCCGACCGCCAGCTCGCTCTTGTTTCCGGTGGTGAGGAGGAGGTGGCCGAATTTGTTGGAAAGCGACATCAGCGTCAGCCCCCGGAGCCGGGCCTGCATGTTTTCCTCGGTGGTGTCCTCGGGCATTCCGGAAAAGGCTTCGCCCATCTGGGCGTTGAAGGCGTCGAAGCTGCCGGTGATCGGGATCTGCAGGCAGGTCATGCCAAGATTTTCGGCAAGCAGCAACGCATCCTCGACGCTGTGGCCGGAGGAAAACCGGGACGGCATGGCGACGCCGGTCACGTTTTCCGGGCCGAGGGCCGCCACGGCGAGGCTGGCGACAACCGCGCTGTCGATGCCTCCGCTCAGCCCGAGCACGGCCGATCGGAACCCGCACTTGCCGATGTAATCGCGCAGGCCAAGCACAAGCGCATCGCGCAGGTCGGCCATTCCGGCGGTGGCATCAGGCCGCCCGATCCAGGGTACCAGTGAATCGATCGCTCCGGAGGACTGTCTGAAGGCGACCTCGTGGTTCATATCGCCGATGTCGAGGATGAACGTGCCTTCCCGGAACCCGGGTGCGGCAATCCAGAGGGCACCCTCGGCGGTGACGGCCATCGAGTTTCCGTCGAAGACGAGTTGGTCGTTCCCGCCGATGGCGTTGCAGTAGAAGAACGGAACCCGGTGCCTGCCCGCCTGCTCGCGGATCATGGCCACCCGCTGGGCCGGTTTGCCGAGTTGGAACGGAGAGGCGCTCAGGTTCAGGATCGCCCCGGCCCCCGCGGCGACGAGATCGTGGACGGGATCGCACAGGTAGAGGCCGCGCGGAAGGTAGTCGCGCGTCCAGATGTCCTCGCAGATCGTGATGCCGAGCTTCCGGCCGCCGATATCCAGGGGTGCCGGTGCCGGGCCAGGCTCGAAATACCTCGCCTCGTCGAAGACATCGTAGGTCGGAAGCAGGGACTTGAAGACCTTCCGGATCGGCCGGCCGCTTTCCAGCACGGCGGCCGCATTATGGAATGGCCTGCCGTCCCGCGAGCTGTTCGCGTCCACGTAGCCGACGATCCAAGCCGCCCGGCCGACGCGGTCGCGCAGGTCCTCGAGCAGCCGGATGTTGCCCGGCACGAAGTCGGACTTGAAGAGCAGGTCCTGAGGAGGGTAGCCGGTGAGAGCGAGCTCGGGCGTTAGGATGATCTCCGCGCCCCGACGCTCAAGATCGCTGCATGCCTCGACGATTTTGCGGGCATTTCCGGTGAAGTCGCCGACGGTCGTGTTGATCTGCGCAAATCCGATTTTCATAAGATTACCAAAATCCCCACTGGCCGGTCGCCATGATGTAGATTCCGAGTAGCAAGTTTGTGACGGCGTGGGCGATCACGCAAGCGCTCAGGCTTTTTGTGCGGACGGCGAGGCCGTTGTAAATGAGACCGGTCAGGAAGGCGGCCGGCCAGTCGGGCGTGGAATGAACGAGCATGAAAAGCCCGGCCACACCGAAAAAGGAAAGCGGCCGGAACGTGCCGAAGGCGACCGAGGAAAAATCCTCCCGGATCAGGTAGCGCATCAGGAACCCCCGCCAGAAGATTTCCTCGATCAGCGGAACGACAACGACCAGCCGCGCGAAGCGCGCCAGTACGGTCAGCCAGTAGAGGAATGGGGTGCTGGAGAAAACCGTGGGATCAAACCCGTCCAGCCGGGCCGGGGAACCCAGGAAAACCTGGGGCGAGACCCAGATGGCGAGGGCGAGGAGACCGCCGGCTACGCCGGCCAGCCAGCTTCCGCAGCCGAATGTGTAGCTGCGCCAATACCAGACGAGCGCGGCCCCGCACGCGAGGGTCTGGAGCGGATAGACCCAGTAGGCGGGCCGCTGGAGCAGAATCGCATCGCTGCCGCTCCCCAGCCAGCCCACGGCCTGCGCCAGGGCGATTCCGACCATGAAAATCCCGAAGGGAACGACATGGGCGAGCAAATCTCGGTGAGGGTTGGTGCGGGTGGACACAATTTGTTTCTATCCGAACCCCGCACCGGGTGGGAATACTTTTGCTTCCCGCAATTGAAGCGGTCTGCTAGGGATCGTCCCCGTGGCGAACAACCCCGTCTATCTCTTTTTCCATACGCCAAGGAACCCGGGACCATTTGTTCTCCGCATGGCGCTGGCCGTGTACTTTTTTTTCCACGGGGCGCAGCGCACGTTCGGCTGGTTCGAGGGGGCGGGGTGGGGCGCGACAATAGACGTATGGACTTCCCCGGAGGGTCTGGGGTGGCCGATGGTGCTCGTCGCGGCATTTCTTGTCGGGGAGCTGCTGGTCAGCGCCTCGCTGTTCCTGGGGCTTTTCACCCGGCTGGCCGGGCTTGCCGTGGTGGCGATCATGTCGCTGAAAATAGCGTTCCTGGCCCAGCACGTTTCGAGTGCCGGCGTGCTTGAGCTGCCTCTGATGCTCTGGGCTGCCGGGCTTGCCATCGCCTGCCTGGGAGGAGGCGCTCTCTCCACCGACCGGGCGATCAGCGAAAATCTGCTTCCGGTAGTCGGCTGACCAATGCGGGGCCTCTCCAGCCTGCGGGGGGCTTCCCTGTTCGTTTGCGCATTCAGCGCTGTCTTTTACCTGCTGGGAGCCGTTCTGCTCCGGCGCTGGCTGGGGTGTTCCCGGCCGACAGGTTTCGCTGCGCCTGAGCCGGTCACGTTTTTGCGTCCGATAAAGACCGGGGAGCCTCATCTGGAGGACGATCTCCGGCTTTTCCTCTCCGGAATCGAACCGGGGGACCAGGTGGTTTTTGGCACGTCTTCCGAACGAGATGCCTTGCTCTGCCGGAGGCTGATCGAGGATTTCTGTCTTCCGGACGCCATCTGCATCGAATGCCTTCCCGGGCTGCACGAGAACCCGAAGGTCAACAAGCTGGCGCAGATGGAGGGATTCGCCCGGCACCCGCTGTGGATTATTCTTGATAGCGATACCTGCCCGGACCGTGCCTTCCTCACGACTTTCCGTTCAGAGTGGACATCCTGCGGAGCCGATGCGGTGTCCGCGCCCTATGCCTTTGCCCGTGACGGCGGCCTGGCGTCACTGCTGGATGCGGCCGGCACCTCGCTTTCGCTCTGGCCGGGAGTGGCGCTTCTCCGGGCGGCCGGCCGCGTCGATTTCCTCACCGGAGCCTGCATGGGCGTGCCGGCGCGGTTCGTTCAAGCAGGCGGCGGCTGGAAATGCCTGGGCTCCCGCTTGGCGGACGATTTCGAACTCGGCCGGTTGATCCGCGCCGCCGGGGGTACCATTGGAATCACCTCGGTCTGCATCTCAATCCGCATCGGGACGATCACGTGGCAGGAATGGATCAGCCATCAGCACCGCGCCTTCGCGACCTACCGGCTTTGCAATCCGTGGGGAAGCCTGGGCATCCCGCTGACCCACGGGGTTGCCGTTTCCTTTGTCTTGCTCCTTGGCCATCCGGCCTCCGCGATCCGCTGGTTGCTCCATGCCCAGCTCCTTCTCCTTCGCACGCGGTGTCTGCGGGCTTGCCCGCGGCCGACCACGGGGCAAGGGCCAGTGATCGCCTGGCTGGTAAGTCTTGCGGAACCGTTTTTCTGGGCCTCATCCCTCTTGCTTCCCTGCGTGCGCTGGGGGGAGCAGTGGATCCGGCCGAAACGCTGAACGGCATGGATGTCCGGTTGCGAAAACCGGCGCATTGGGACAAGATGCTCCTCTTCCAATTCCTATGACCACGTTGCGCGCCCGCCTCATTCTGCCCCTTTCCTCACCGCCTGTTGAGGATGGAATGGTTTGCATTGAGGGCGGGAGAGTTGCCCATTTCGGGCGATGGGACGGCTCGGCCGCAACCGATCTGGGCGACGTCACCCTGCTGCCGGGTCTGATCAACGCGCACTGCCACCTCGACTACACGGTCATGCGGGGCGCGATCCTCAGCAACTCCAGCTTTACCCAGTGGGTCCGCAGGATCAACGAGATCAAGCGCACGCTCAGCGACGACGACTATCTAGCCTCGATCGCCGCAGGCTTCGCGGAGTTGCAACAATCGGGAACCACAAGCGTCTTCAACATCGAGTCTTTCCCCGAACTCATGGTGCGGATGCCTGCGCCCCCTTTGCGGACCTGGTGGTTCTACGAGATGATGGATGTCCGGAACCGCCTGCACACCGAGGATGTCGTGGCCGGTGCCCTGAGCTTTTTCGAAGGCCGGCCGGGTTGGGCGGGAGGGTTCGGGCTCTCGCCGCACGCGCCCTACACCGCTTCGCCCGACCTCTACCGGCTGGCCGCCTTCTGCTGCGAAAAATACGGCATGCCATTTACGACGCATGTCGCCGAATCCGATGAAGAATATTTGATGTTCCGGCATGGCAGCGGGCCGATGCACGGGTTTATGTCCGGGCTCGGACGGGAGATGTCTGACACGGGCTCCACGACGCCGCTGGCCCGCCTCATCGAAGAAAACGCGCTCCCCGACGGGGCTTTGCTTGCCCACATGAACCATCTTGAGGAGTCCGATTGGCCGCTGCTGTCCGGACGCCGCTTCTCGGTTGTGCACTGCCCCTGCTGCCATGAGTATTTCGGGCGGGAACCGTTTGAGATCGGGCGCTTTCTTCGCGAGGGGATCAACCTGTGCCTCGGGACCGACAGCCTGGCCAGCAACCGGAGTTTGAGCCTCTTTGCCGAAATGCAGTGCCTTGCGAAAAATAACCCCGGGCTGGCAGCCGGTACCATCCTGGATATGGTCACACGCAACCCGGCTGCCGCGATCGGAATGCCCGGCCAACTGGGAGTCATTGCGGACGGGGCAGCAGCGGATCTGATTGCCGTTCCGTTCAGCGGCCCCGCGGGGGAGGCGTTCGATGCGGTCGTTCACCACGCCGGTCCGGTCCTCTTGCACATGGTCGCTGGCCGTGTCTCGACTCTTCTTAGCGGGGCCCCAGCCAGCGTTTGAGGGCGGCCTGCCAGGCATCCGACGATGTCGTCTGCAGGAGGGCAAGGTTGATCTGCTCGTATTGAGGCAGGCCTGGTCGGACCGGGATCGCTATGAATTCATCCGCGAGGTTGAGCTGGGAGATGCTGAGGCGGACCGGCGGCTTCTCTTCAAGCAGCTTCCCCGCAAAGTATCGGAGCGAGATCTTGTCTCCGAGAACGGCTTCGATCTGGCCGCCCGCGATCGCGGCAAACGCATCCTCGAATGTCTCAAACTTTGTGAACCGGATGCCGTCGCGGATCAGGATCTTCTCGGTGGTCGAGCCGGCCATCACCCCGCAATTATAGTGCCGGAGGTCGCCTGGCGACCGGAGGGCGTCGGTCAGCCTGGCCGCCGCCATGCTGGAGGCGACCGTTGCGGTGAAACTCGCCACCAGCAGCACGCCGACCAGCATCCAGATAAAGGAAACCGTTCTTCCGAGCAGGGTCGACGGGGTTTTGTCTCCGTATCCAACGCCCGTCATCGTGACGGCTGCGAACCAGAGCGCCGAGCCAAAGCCGGATACCCCTCCACGAAAATGTCCGACGTGGTGGTGGCGTTCGAGCAGCCAGATCACAAAGCTGACGAGAATCATGCCCGCGAGGATGGCCAGCAGGACCATGGCGAGCGTCCAGTTGAAAAACTGGCCGAGGATAGCGAACCAGTCGACGCTCCACGATTTTTCGCGCAGCGCGACGCCGCTTGAGGAGATAAGAAACGGCTGGGTAAATCGGACGGTTGACTCCCAGTCGGCGCTGACCCCGAGCTCGCCGAGCGCGGCATCGATCCTGCCTTCGCCCACGGCTGGTAGGAGCTGCTCGAATGGCATCTCCACAAGCTGGTATCGGAGATTTGCTCTGGCGGCGATGTCCTTCCAAAGTGCTACGCCGAGGCCGTCCCACTCGCCCGTCGCATTTTTGATCGCATACGGGGGCTTCTCGTGAATTCCGATCCTGAGAACCGGATCATCCGCCGCCGCGGTCCCGCAAAAGGACAACAGGCAGATCAGCGCAAAGAGCCAACGGGCGTTCATCGGGAATGAATCAACGCGTCTCCCGGCAAAATGTCAACGCCCTGCGGCCGCCCGGATCATGGCCGCAAATGCCGGATCGGCGGCTGCCACGGTCGCAGCCGGCCCGGTCATCTTCACAAAGACGTCCCCGTCCTTGTGCGGCAGGATGGCGCCGCGCAACGCGTAGCCGTCCTTCGGTGTGGCCTGCCCGCCGGGCATTCCGCTGAGAAATGTGCCTGCGGCCTCCGCAAACACAACGCGCGTCGTGCCGACCACCTCCTCCCGGGTCGAGGTGCCGGCATTCTCAAACTGACCGAACCACCGGTCGATGTTCGCTTTCACCCCGCCGCCCTGCCCGGCTCCAAAACAAAAAAACGTGACCTCGGCCTCGTCCCCTCCGGACCCGGCCACGGCCAGCTGGGCCTTCCGCATCGGGGAGGTCGGGGGCACCCACCGCCATCCGGTCGGCCGCTCGAACGTAAACCCGCCAACTGCAAAATCCACCGGATCGGCGGCCGTCAGGCCAAACGCCGGTACAACAAGTAGCAATGCCACAAGGAGTCTCATCCCGAAGATTCTATCCGGATCCGTGCGGTCCGCGCACAAAAAAAGAGAGCGGGAGAAATTTCCTCCCGCTCTCTTCTGTTGGAATTTTGTGTAAGCCGCTTAGCGTTTCGAGAACTGGAACCGCTTGCGGGCACCGGGCTGACCGGGCTTTTTGCGCTCCTTCATCCGGGGGTCGCGTGTGAGGAGGCCTTCCTGTTTGAGCGGGACGCGGATCCCCTCGTTGACCTGCAGCAGAGCGCGGCCGAGCGCGAGGCGCAGCGCGCCCGCCTGGCCATTGATGCCGCCGCCGGTCGTCTTCACGACGACATCATACGAATGCACGGCATTCGCGATCTCCAGCGGGCGGAGGATCTGGTTCTGCATCGAAAGACTGGTGAAATAGTCCGAGAAATCGCGGCCGTTGACTTTGATGGTTCCCGTCCCGGTCTGCATGCGCAGGCTGGCGACGGAGGTCTTGCGGCGGCCCGTGGCGATGATGGGGTTGTCTGTGCTCATTCTAAAGTAATCAGGCGGTTTGCGGGTTCTGGGCGGCGTGCGGATGCTCGGCCCCGGCGTAGACCTTGAGCTTCGTGTAGACTGAGCGCCCGAGGCAGTTGTGCGGGATCATCCCGCGGACGGCCCGCTCGATCAGGAGCTCCGGACGGCGCTCGCGGCGCGCGCGGAACGTCTCGGACTTGTGGCCGCCGACGAAGCCGGAGAAGCTCATATATGTCTTGGCGGTCTCTTTTTTTCCGCTGATCGCCACCTTTGAGGCGTTCAGGACGACGACGAAGTCGCCGGTGTCCACGTGCGGGGTGAAAATCGTCTTGTGTTTGCCGCGAAGGAGGTTGGCGGCCCGCTCGGCGACGCGGCCGAGAGGCTGTCCGGCGGCGTCAATAACCCACCAGGCGCGTTTGACCTCTTCGGATTTTGCTGAATATGTTTTCATTCGATGAATCGTTAGGAACCGAAGAGAATGGCAGGGATCGCCTCCTGTGTCAAACCCTCTGGGAAAATATTTCCAAACCGGGTAAGCGGTTCCGCGGGGAACCGGCTAATTGGCCGGAGCGACGTAGTCCTTCCCGCTGCCTCCCGAATACGGGTCCACACGGACGCGAACCGTCTTGTAGCGGACGCTGGACGGATCCGTTTTTCTGATCACGGGGTGCTTGGTATCGCCCCATTCCTTGACCATCCGGGTGTAGGGACCGTTGACCTGCTGTGGGAAATACATGTCACGGCGGTTTTCCAGAGTCGTGCACGACGTCAGCGACAGGACCGCAGCAGGCAAAACGATAAGGAGGGAAGATTTCACAGGCATGAGATAAAGCGCCTTGTCGCCGCCTTGTCAACACCGTCCATGCGGGTCAAAAAGGTTGACGTGCGGGGGATCGGCTGCTGGTTGCGTGTCCTATGGACACCTCAAAACTGAACGACTGGGACGCCGGCTGCTGCGACGAATAGTCCATTTTCCCCCCGGCAGGGATCAGCGGACGGGAACCGTCCGGACGGTGACCAGCGACTCTTGCAGGCCGAGGAGCGCGGCGGCCGCCTTCCGGTAGGAGGTCATCTGTGGGGCATACCGAGTCACGATTTCGCCGGCCGGTGCCTTGTCGGTCTTGAAATCGTAAACGGTGGCGCTGGCGGGGGTGCCGTCCGGATTCCGGAAGACGTGGACGCGGTCGAAGATCCCGCTTACCCACTGTCCGTCCGCCATGACATCGAAGGCCTGCTCGCGCCACAGCGTGCAGACGGGGGCGGGCTTGGAAAAGATCTGCCGGGCCACTTCGCTTCCGATAAAGGCATTCAGTAATTTTTTTGCCGCCGTTGAGCATCCGGCAAACGCGGGCTTTCCCTCGTCCAGCCAGGAGATTTTTGCCAGTGCCCGGTGGACTTCGGTTCCGAGGTTGCCTGCCTCGAGGGAGATCCCCCCGGCCGGATCGGCCGTTTCACCGGCCTTCTCCAGCGACGAGGGGGCGACCGGACGTGGGGTGCCGCGCTCGGGAGGGAGGAAGTCAGATTCCGGTTCGACGGTTGAGGTGATGTCTCTGCCCGCGGCTTCTGCCGGGTTCCGTTCAAACCATTTGGCGTTCCCGTTTTCAAAATACGGGTCCGCCTGGCCGAGGGTCAGGCCAAGGAGCCTGGCAAAGCCTTTCGCCTTCGAATCTTCCTTGAGGCGACCGGTCACCAGGTAGAGCCCGAATCGGGGTCGCGTCATGGCGACATAGGCGGTGCAGAGCTCTCCGTAGGCCGACTCTGCGAGCAGGGATTCTCTGGCCCGGTTGAGCGTGTCGTCCTGCTCGCAAAGCATTTTTTGCGGGAGCAGGATACCCCACGAGGTGAGGCCTGCACCGCCGAGCGCGAGGGTTCCCGCCGATCGGTCGTTATTCCGGGAGTCCAGGCCCGAGACCACGGCCATGTCGAACGTCAGTCCCTTCGCCTGATGGACAGTCATCACCCGGACCACGTCGGTGCTTTCGGCCTCCTGGATCTGGTATCCCCCGATAAAGTCCAGAAATTCGAAGAGTCCGTCGCCCGGCTTGCGGTCGGCATCAAAGGCGGAGGCCGCCGCAAGGAAAGCCTCCGCGCGCGCGGCCAGAAACGGCGGCACGTCCAGCGGTTGCAGCCAGTTGCGGACTGTCCGGGCATACCCATCGAGCGCGATCGAGCGAAGGGTCGCCTCGCGGAATTTCAGCTCCCCTTCCAAGAGCAGCGGGTCTGCGAGCGGGGAGCCGGCGAACAGCGTTCCTGCCAGCGTGTCCCCGGGCGAGGCGGCGAAGCGGAGCGCTGCCATGAGGGCCGCGCCCAGCGGGTTGTCCGTGCAGGGGTTTGACTTTCCCTCGACGGCCACCGGGATTCCGGCCGACTGCAGCTGCGCGGCGAGGGCCGCGACCTGCTTGTTGCTGCGCTTGAGAACAGCACAGCTCCAACGCCGCTTCCAGGGCTCGACCTCCTGCAGGATGCCGAGAATTTCGAGATCCTGCGGGCTGGCCGTATCCGCCGCATCGTCCTCATCGGCATCCGCGGAGCCGGCTTCGTCGCAGGCGACCCAGCGGACGTATCCCTGTTTTCCTGCGTTGCCGGGCGTGACCTCGTGCTGACGCCAGGCCATTTTCCAGTCTTCGACCGCCTGGTCCGGCAGCGCGAGATCCTCCTGCACGGCGGCCGGGTCGCCGAAGACGGCGTTGACGGTATCGATGATCTCCCGGGTCGAACGGAACGATTCGTCCAGCTTGTCGGCGATGATCTTCTCACCGCCACCCCGGTTGTAGTGGTCGCGGATATCGAAGAAGAGTTTTGGATCGCCTCCGCGCCACAGGTAGATCGCCTGCTTGGTATCGCCGACGTAAAAGAGGGTGCGGTCGTTGCCTGTGTCCTGGACAACCTCATCGATGAACGAGGAGAGGACCTTCCATTGCGAGCGGCTGGTATCTTGAAACTCGTCCAGCAGCCAGTGGTCGAAGCGGGCATCGAGCCGGTAGCCCGCGGCTGCCCGCCAGCCCGGATCGTCGACCTGTCGCGCCAGGAGATCCTTGATGTCGTCGAAGGTCATCAGGCCCTGCCCGCGCGTCCGTTTATCATAGATGTCCTCGAAGCGGGCCATCAGCCCGTGCAGGGCGGCGCTGCGGCGCAGGAGGCTTTCAAACTCCTGGCGCAGCAGCGCGCGGAGCAGGGCGGTCCGGGCCGATTCGACGACCGGGTTGAGCTCGACCCATCCCACCTTTTTTTTGAGGATTTGCAGGTGGCCGCTCTTCGGTTGGCTGCAAAGTTTGCTCTTCACGAAGTCCGTGAGTTCCTTCGGCCACGAGTCGCCGGGGCGGAGAGCGCGCGCGAGTTCGAGGGGCGCTGCCAAAGCGGCCTGAGCCTCCTCAGGCAGTTCCGGATGGGTGGACTTGACCGCCTGCAGGAACGCCTCTGCGGCCGCACGCGGGCTTCCGGCGGAAAAGATGGCGGAGCTGCCGGGCCAGATCGCTTTCCTGTCGCCCCAGACTACTCCGGGCGGGGTCGCAAGGAATTGCGCGTGAAGCCGGCCAACGGCATCCAGGAGAGTTTTGAAAACATCGCGCTCGCCCAGCTTCCGGCTCTGCTGGCGGACGTTGTCGACGAAGTCCCGGAAGCCGGCGTCATTTTCCGCGGCGGTTCGGAAGAGAGCGGCCAGAGCATCCTCGCGGGCAGCGTCAACCGTCTGGTCGCCGAGGATGGCGAAGTCTCCCGAGAGCCCGGACTCGAACGGAAACGCACGGGCGATCCGCGCGAAAAGGCTGTCGATCGTCCCCATGCAAAGCCCCCCCATCTGCGCGACGAGCGTTCGCAGGATGGCGCGGCACTGCGCGGCATCCAGCGTCTGCAGGCCGGTGTCGCTGCGCAGCTTGTCGAGCTTTGCGGGATCCTCAGCCGCGGTGGCGAGCCTGACGAAGACGGCGTCGAGAAACTCGCCGGCCGCCTTCTTGGTGAACGTGAGGGCGGCGATCTTGCGGGGGGCGACGCCGCGGGTCAGAAGGGCCACCATCCGCGTGGTGAGGCTGTAGGTTTTCCCGCTTCCGGCATTCGCCACAAGCATCATGTGCGTCAGTTCCCGGCTCATGGCTGCCCCTTCAAAAAAGCGATGGTTTCGGGCGCGATGCCGGCCTCTGGAGTGCCGTTGAGAAACAGCGGGGCAAACGGATCGTCCCAGCTGCCGGGCGGCGGCTGGGGAGGCCAGAAGACCCCGCGGCACACGAGGTCTGCTATTGCTCCGGCACAGTGGATCGCCGAGGCAAAAACCTCTTCGGACATCTCGAATTCCGCAATTCCGGTCTGCGAGGGATCCGCGGGCAGGATGAAATAGGCGGTGCGTACCGGGCGGCCGGGAAACAGGTGTTCGGCGATGTGGCGGTAGAGGGGAAGCTGCAGATCGACCCAGCGGCGATCCTTTCCTTCGACGGAGACGGCAGTCTCCGGCAGGAAACGGTTTGCTCCCGGCGGGCCCAGGTGAGTTTGGCCGGGCTTCTTCGGGGTCGCATAGGTTTTGTAATCGACAATCCGGAGGCCGAGATCGGGATGCTCCTCGATCCGGTCGATCTGAGCGGAGAGGGCGAGCCCGCCGATGCGCAGCGGGGCGTCTCCATCCGCGGAAATCTTCCTCTCCGCATCGATGATCCTCCATCCGTCGGCAAACGAGGCGGCCTGGACCCTTGCGAAGGCGCGCAGTCGGACCCGGGCAGCTTCGAGTTGCACGCGGACGGCGGCCGATGGCTGCGGGCCGAACAGCCGGACGGCCTCGGCCTCCAGCGACGCGAAGACCGACGCCTCGATTTTTCCTGCATCGCTCTCGTCCGGCGTGCTCTTTGCAAAGTGCTCCACCGCCTTGTGGATGAGCGAGCCAAAGCGCGCCGCATCCATCTCGCGCGCCCGCGGGTCGAATTCCTCAAGGTAAAGAACCCGCTTGAAATAAAACCGGAACGGGCAAGCCAGGTATTCCTTGAACCCGGTCGGGCTGATCTTTGAAATTCCCGATTTTCGCAGGGCGTCCGGAAGCTGCCAGAGCCAGCCGGACTCCCGGCGCGGGCGGATTCCTCCGCCGTCGGTCGGCCTGAACATCCCGAGAACCCGCGCAGGCAGGTCGGTTTCCGGGCAGCGCAAAAGAAGGCTGGACGGAAGGGTGGGGCTTCCGTCCGCAGAAACCTTGCTGAAGCTGCAGCGGAAATTTTCAGCCGGGCGTACGTTCCGAAGGCAGGTTAGGAGGTAGGCATCGCGGGCAGCGCGCGCCGCGTTGTCGAGAAGCCCGAGTGCTTTTCTCTTCGAGTCGGGGAGGAACGCATGCTCGGTCACCGAAGCCGGGAGCCGGCCCTCGACGCAGCCGCAGACGGCGATCCGCCCTGCATCGAGCCAGAGGGCCTCGAGCCATCCCGCCAGCTCAATGTCGCCCGGCTCCGAAGCCCCGAATATGCAGGCGGCCTTCAATGCGCGTAGGAAGGCGGCGTCAATCCCCTCAGGCCATTTGCTGAAAACCGGGGAATCCGATACGGTTTTCCGGAGTTCCACCACATCCCGTGCGGCTTCGAGTCCCTCGCCGCCCCGCGACCACGCCTCGCTGATGAGCCGGTCCGCAGAAATGCCGGCCGTCCCGCCGAGGGCTTCGACGAGCGAGCGAGCCTGTGAGTGCGCGGAGGGTTCGCCCTCCTTCGCCGGCAGGCTTTGAAAGAAGGCTTCGGCCTGGTCCTGAGTCTCTGCCAAGACGTCGGCGAGCAGGAAATCGCATGCCGCCAGCAGCCGGGAAATGGCCAGCCCGCACCGGGATCCGATCCATTGCGCAAAATGCGGGCACTCGAGGAGCCGCCGGACCGTCCGCAGTTGGTTGTCCGCCTGCCAGGCGATCCACTCGCATGCGACGATCCCCGCCTCAGACGATGTAAGCCGCTCGCCGTCCGGCAGGAACGGCGTCCCTCCCTGCCGCAAGATTTCCGAACTGAACGCGGACGCCTGCGATGGGTCGGCCAAAACCAGCGCGTAATCTCCGGGCTGCGCGGACTCCGTTAGAAAGGCCAGCGACCGCACCGCTTCGTTCTCCGGGTCCTTGGCGATGGCGATCTGGCCGGATTCCAGCGCAATATCGCACCCGTTCCATTCGTCGGGCAGCGGACGTCCCCATGCATCAAACCCTCCGCCCATGCGCCCCGGTTTCCAGACAAGGACGGAGACCTCGATTCCCATCCGCGCCAGCGCCTCGGCGTATCCGGCCGCGGCCCGTGGCAAGTCGGGAATGCACGCGATCACCAACCGCTCAAATCCCGCCGCAGGGCGGGGATTCTGGATTTCCTCCAGCCTCCGGACGTTCGGATCCTTCAATCCGCACGCATCCAGCACCTGCAGATACGCGCGGTACAACATACGGATCTGTTCCCAGCGCCCGGAATCCTCGCCGCAAGCCCGCTCCAATGCGGCGTCCCCCGGGTCGAGCCCGCCTTCGGCCAGCAGGTCGCACAGGTCGCAGAGGATCCCCCCGGCGCCGAGCTGTGCCCGCGCGCCGGCAATCGATTCGCTTCGGGGAAAGAGGGCCTCCACATGCTCGCGGGCGAAGCGCCCGATGACCTGTGCCCATGCCGCCTCCTGCTCGGCGCGGGTGGCCAGGCGCAGGATGTCGTCCGCGTTCAGGACCGCCTGCATTGGCTGCGCGAACTCCGGGGCCAGAATGCCGGTGCCGGCTGCTGCGGCCATTCGCGTCACCGCAAACCGGATCCGCCGACCGGCTCCCGCCGTCGGCACCCAAACCCGGCTCGAAGAAAGATCCCACGGTCGACTGGAGGCCTCCCGTATCAGGAACTCCGCCACCTGGAGCGCCAGCGGGTCAGGACCGTTCAGAAATATGAGCTGGGGGGTGGGCATGAGTCGGTTTCTCCGCGCCCGCAAATTGCCGGCTACTTCTTCTCCAGCTTCGCCTTCACAAATTCAAACGCAATCGGAAGGACTGAGACGACGATGATGCCGAGGATCACGAGCTTCATGTTTTTCTGGACAAAAGGCAGTGCCCCGAAAAAGTAGCCTCCACCCACGAAAAGTCCGACCCACAGGACCGCGCCCGCCACATTGTAGAGGAAAAACTTCGAGTAAGTCATTGAGCCAACCCCGGCGACAAACGGGGCAAACGTGCGGACAATCGGCACAAAGCGCGCCAGAATGATCGCCCGTCCGCCATATTTCTCGTAAAAGCTGTGGGCCTTAAGAAGATACTCCTTGTTGAAAAAGCGGCTGGATTCAAAATGAAACACCTTCGGGCCGATCCATTTTCCAATCGCGTAGTTTACCGAGTCTCCAAGAATTGCGGCGGCCAGCAGCAGGGGGGCCAAGATCCTCCAGTCCATCAGATCCTGGGCCGCCAGCGCACCCACGGCAAAAAGCAGGGAATCGCCGGGTAAAAACGGTGTGACCACCAAACCGGTCTCGCAAAAAATGATCGCAAAAAGCAGGGCGTAAATCCAGGCGCCATAGCTCTGGATAAACCACACAAGGTGCCTTTCTGCGTGGAGAAAAAAGTCAATAAAATCAGCCATGGCGGGAGACGTTATGAATTGTCGGTCCGCCGCATGCAACCGGAAACCTTGGAATTCGGTCTTTGCAATTGCCGGGATCCTGCTTCTCTCGCGTTTTTAAAATTATGACCGAACCCTCGCTGGACGCCGCCCTTGATGACTGCCTGGCTCACGCCGCCGGGGAGGGGATCCGCCTTGGCGAGATGCTGGCCGAGCTCGGCCGGGCGAGCTTCTGTTTTGCGGCCCTCTTGCTGGCCGTTCCCTTTGTCCAGCCGTTTTCGCTCGGCCCGCTGACGATGATCGGCGGGGTTACGTTCATGGTCATCGGGTGGCAGATGGGCCGTGGGAAGCCGGGGCCATCGCTCCCCCGCGCCGCCAGTGGGCTCCTTATCCACGGCAAGGGCTGGGTCGGCGTACTCAGGTTTTGCCAGCGGATCCTGGCGTTCTGCCGCAGGTTCACACGGCCGCGCTGCGAGAGCTGGGTGGCCGGAGAATGGGGCGAGCGCTTTGTCGGCTGGCTCATCCTCGCCGGCGGTTTCCTGCTCGCCGTCCCGGTCGCGAACCTCCCGTTCAACAACACCCTGCCGGCACTGATGATCGTCTTCGCCTGCGTGGGCTGGCTCGAGCGCGACGGGCTCATGGTCATCGTCTCGCTGGCCTGGGGCGTGGCGACCCTGCTCTACTTCACCGCCGTTGCCCTGGCGCTGATTTTCTTCGGTAGCCAGATCTGGGCGTGGTTCCGGTAAGCCGGCCGCTCAGATTTCGACCTGGCGTCCGATTTCGATCGTGCGGCCAGTCGGGAGCTTAAAGAATTCGGCGGCGTTTTGGGCGTTGCGGCTGAGAGCGATGAACATACCCTCCATGAAGAGCGGGAGCCCGCCCTTGGGGGCGCGGATGAGCGTTTCGCGGCCGAGGAAGAACGTGCTGCGTTCGGCGTCGATCTCGAGCCCCTTGGCGGCGCAGGCGAGGATGACTGGCTCGATACCGGGCATCTCCATGAAGCCGAAGTGGGCAACGACCTTGAAGAACCCGTGGGGCATTTCCTCCACGGCGACGCGGTCCGTGGTCGCCACGTAGGGGATCCGGTCGGTGAGGATGCTCAGCACGATGTTCCGGTCGTGGAGGACCTTGTTGTGCATGAGGTTGTAGACGAGGGCGTTTGGAGTGCTGTTCGGATTCGAGTTGAGGA
>Ga0209398_1000315_pt1 | contig 31600 bp, 31 predicted proteins | sample AshMeaBigSpring_FD_184125 | JGI IMG/M metagenome (GOLD analysis project Ga0209398, IMG submission 184125) | Groundwater microbial communities from Big Spring, Nevada to study Microbial Dark Matter (Phase II) - Ash Meadows Big Spring (SPAdes)... | ecosystem: Environmental > Aquatic > Deep...
GATGAGGTAATCGGAGTGTTTCATAGGAGGAGAGTTTGATTCTAATACGCAGCTGCAGGTTTGGCGATTGCGATTTTGAATGGTAGCATCCAGCCATGCCGCCTCGCGACAGGGGATCCCTGACGATCGATTTGCTCGCCGACAGGCCGGAAGCGATTCCGGTCCTCGCGGAATGGTTTTTTGCTGAGTGGCACCGGTTTGACGGGCGCAAGCCCGGGGAAATCAGGCGGCAGCTGACTGAAAACCTGAACCGGCATTCGCTGCCGGTCACATTTGTCGCGAGGCTCGAGGGCCGTCTGGCGGGGACCGTCTCGATCGACATGACCGATCTCCCCGGGTTCGACGAACTGTCGCCCTGGCTGGCATCGCTGATCGTCCATCCATCCGCACGCGGACAGGGAATCGGGAGCATGCTGGTCCGGTGCGCGACGGATTTTGCCGGCAGTCACCGGATCGGGCAGCTCTTCCTGTGGACGGCGGGCCAGACCCGGATTTACGAATGTTCCGGCTGGAAAACCATCGGGGCTTCCAGCTACGGCGGCGTTCCGATAAAACTGATGCGGCTTGAGATCGAGCCGAACCGCACATGATTCCAGTCATCACGTTTGTTCTAAGCAATTTTTCACTCACCTGTCTGGTGCTGGGCCTGCTAGGTGCCGCATTGATCGTTGCCCGCAGCCGGGGGCCGCTTTCGAGCCGCGGCCTCGGAGATACGTTTTTGTCTCTCTACTGCCTGCTGCCGATCGGCGTGGGGATGCTTTATAACTTTGCCATGCACGTCTTCTTCCCGGGGATGATCGCGAAGTTTATCGGGTGGCCGGACAGCCCGTTCCAATATGAGGTCGGGTATGCGAGCCTGGGATTCGGGGTTGTCGGGATGCTGGCCTTCCGGGGTGGCTTCGGCCTCCGAGTGGCGGCTGTCGTGGGCCCCGCCTGCTTTCTGCTCGGGGCGGCCGGCGGCCACATCTACCAGATGGTTCATGCCAACAACTTCTCGCCGGGAAATGCCGGCAGCGTTTTGTGGACCGACATTTTTATCCCTCTGCTCGGATTTCTTTTTCTGTATCTGGGCAGGCCAAGCAAGCGCCCAGAGAACTGATCTTGGACAGGAACGCTCCGGATCTCAGCTGTCCAGCGCCTTAGGCGGACCCAGGATTTCCCGCAGGACCATGGCGCGGCGGATCCCGTCGCGAGAGCGGAGTTCACCGGCCCAGCGATTGCGGATAGCCGGCATGACTTTTGGCGCCGGCGCAGCGGCCGGAACGGGCAGCGGGCTGGCGCGGACCTCCGGGCGGCCCGGCTGCCACATAGGAAGAGGAGGAGGGGCTGGTGGCAACTCGGGCGCAGGCGGCGGGCTCGGCGCCCGCCGGGCGACCGGAGGCTCGTCCTCGACAGGCAGCCCAAGAGCCTCCATCAGCTTCCGCATCTCGGCGGCCGGATCGATGGGCGCGGCCTGCGGTGCGGGCTCCGGTTCCTGGCTCTCGCCACGGTAGGGAACGCCCTCGGGCATCTCCATGCGCTTCTGCTCGAGCCTGCGCTTCTCACGCAACTCGGACGAGCGCTGGATGAGCCAGTTCACCAGGCTGATCAGCCCGATGATGACAAGGATGACGAGCTGTTCCATGGCCGCGGGCGGCTAGGAAGCGGGATTTTTCTCCGAGCCGGCGATCGACTCGCGCATCGAGGTGTCGGACTGGATATTTTTCATCTTCATGTAGTCCATAATCCCGAGGTTTCCGTTGCGGAAGGCCTCGGACATGGCGAGCGGCACCTGGGCCTCCGCCTCGACAACCTTGGCGCGCATCTCCTGAGTGCGGGCCTTCATCTCCTGCTCGCTGGCCACGGCCGCCGCCCGGCGCATCTCAGCCTTTGCCTGCGCGACAACCTTGTCGGCTTCCGCCTGCTCGGCCTGGAGCTTCGCGCCGATGTTGTCGCCGATGTCGACATCCGCGATGTCGACCGAGAGGATCTCAAACGCGGTTCCGCTGTCGAGGCCCTTCGCGAGCACCGTCTTGGAAATCCGGTCGGGATTCTCGAGCACGTCCTTATAGGAAACCGCCGATCCAATCGAGGTCACGATCCCCTCGCCCACGCGCGCGATGATCGTCTCCTCGGTCGCCCCGCCGACGAACCGGTTCAGGTTCGAACGCACGGTCACGCGGGCACGAACCTTGACGCCAATCCCGTCGCGCGCGACGGCGTCGATCGTCATGCGGCCGCCGGACTGCTGCGGGTTCGGACAATCGATGACCTTCGGGTTGATGCTCGTGCGGACGGCCTCCAGCACGGTCTTGCTCGTGCCCTTGATCGCAAGATCAATCGCGCACGCCCGGTTGAAGTCCAGGGCGATCCCGGCTTTGTCCGCAGCGATCAGCGCGAGCACGACATGCGTCACGTTGCCACCCGAAAGAAAATGCGCCTCCAAAAGATCGGTCTCCAGCGGAATGCCCGCTTTCACCGCTGTGATCCGGCTGTCCACGATCATCCCGACCGGAACCCGGCGCAACCGCATCCCGATCAGCTTCGAAAACGGCACCGGCGCGTCCGCAATTTTTGCCCGCAGCCACACACCGAAAAAATTTGCCAGGATGACGGCGAGAACGAGGCCGGCAACGACGATAACAGCGAAGACGGCATAAATGAGAATCTGGGGAATTGGCATGTCTTAAATGTGTTGGATGAGGTCGGATTTATCAAACCGCACTTTGGGGAGCGAGGCGTATTTGTCTGTGGCCGCACGGTACCCGGCCGGACACGCCACCACCGCCTTGTATCCCTTGGCCGGCAGTCCGAGGATCTCATCGTATTTCGCCGGATCAAACCCCTCCATCGGGCAGGTGTCCACCCCCAGCAGCGCCGCCGAAATCATGAAATTTCCCAGCGCGATATAGGCCTGGCGGGTCGCCCATTCCTGCACAATTTTCGACCTCGGCCCTTCGAGAATATCCGCCGTGATCATCCCCTTCAGGAAGTCCATTGCCGACGTCTCCACCCCGCGCACTTCGGCAATCCGCGCAATGTATTTCTCCACAAAATCCGCCTCGAGCGTCGTCCGGATCGCAAAAACCACATGGTGCGAGCAGTCGGTCACCTGCGACTGATCCCACGAATGCGGACGCAGAGCCGCCTTCACCGCCGGATCGGTCACCACATAGAACTGCCAGGGCTGCAGACCATACGACGAAGGCGAAAGGACCAACGCATCCTCCAAAGCCTCCCAGATCTCCGCCGGAATCTTCCGCCCGGGGTCGAACTGCTTCGTTGCATACCGCCAGGTTAGTACGTCAATCAATTGCTCTGGTTCGATCATTTTCATGCGGCCGAATGGACTCGCATCGGACACCCAACGCAAGTGGATTTTCCAACAAACCGGATAAAACGAAGTGAAGCGCTAAAAAATGCGTCAGATTGGCTCTATTTGCGAATGCTATTTAATCGGATTTTTAGAGTCTTTTTGACACTTATTTTCACGGAAAGCTATCAGTATTTTTTCTTTTTATCCTTACCATCAACTAAATATGGCAATTTCATTTCCCCCGATTTTTTCCGGCATTCTTTACGCTCCAGGGAATGTGTGGAGAACAAAATCCACACAACAACCAAAAGGAGAAACTATGAACATTATCAGATACAACTCACCGGAGATCGCGGCGTGGACGCCATTCAACCGCCTCTCGCCATTGCGCGAGCTCCTGGATTCGGCACTGCAATTGTCGGGATCCGGAGCCACACGGGGGTGGGCGCCTCGGCTCGATCTCTACGAAAATGCTGACCAAGTCACTGTGAAGGTCGAACTGGCCGGCATGAAGAAGGAAGACTTCGACCTCTCGCTCGAGGACGACACACTCACCGTCTCCGGGCAGCGGAAAGCGGAAACCACCAGCGGCGAAAGCTTTCGCAGCGAGCGGTTCTTCGGGAGTTTCAGCCGGACGGTCACGCTGCCGTCTGCGGTTGAGGCGGATAAGGTGAAAGCGACCTACCAGGATGGAATCCTGACCGTGGTCCTGCCGAAGGCCGAAGAGGCGAAACCGAAGAAAATTGAAGTTCACCTGAACTGACCAGAAAGGAGGATACCCACATGTCACAACTCACAAAATGCGAAAGCCCGGCGGCGACCGCCCGGGTGGAATACACGACACCAGCCGTGAACCTGCACCACGACACGGAGGGCTACACCCTCGAGGTGGAAATGCCGGGCGTGGCGAAAGACGGCGTCGAAATCACATTCGATGACGGCAAGCTCACGCTCACCGGCCACCGCGCGGAAACCCCGGACGCCGGCAAGGCGGTCTATGTCGAATCAGGCAGGCAGGAATACCGCCGCGTCTTCGACCTCGATCCCTCGATCGACCCGGCAAAGATCGGCGCCTCGATGGACCAGGGACTACTCACGGTCCGGTTGCCCAAAGCCGAGGCCAGCAAACCCAGGAAGATCACCGTCGGCTGAAGCTCCAACCGGCCGCCGGGAAGCCGACGCTTCCCGGCGGCTTGGCCACCCGCGACGCGCGGGAGATGCGAGAAATTGTGCGACTTTCCGCTTGCCAGGCGGGCGATTGCAGGACAAAATGGACAGTCCTACATAAAACAGAATCATGGCAAACGCAGCAGCATCCGAAGCGAACACGCTTCGACTCCACGAAAAAGACACGGGCAGCGCAGACGTTCAGGTTGCGCTCCTCACCAAACGCATCAACGAACTCACCGAGCACTTGAAAGCCCACGCGAAGGACCACTCGTCCCGCCGTGGCCTGCTCAAGCTCGTCGCCACGCGGCGGCGGCTTCTCGACTACCTCAAGCGGACCGCCACCGGCCGCTACCAGGCGGTCATCGAGAAACTCCAACTGCGCAAGTAGCGCAATCCACCACGGAAAGCCCCGGCATCGATTCGGGGCTTTTTCGTATCTCCCTGCCGCCGGGTTCCGGCGGCGCAATCCATCAGATATATTATGTCCCATTCCGTTACCGCCCAAGTCGGGCAAACCACCCTCACGATCGAATCCGGCAAACTCGCCAAACTGGCCGACGGCGCCGTCACTGTCCGCACCGGCGACACGATCGTCATCGTCACGGCCGTCTCGGCCACCAGCATTAAAGAAGGCCAGGACTTCTTCCCTCTCACCGTCGAATACAAGGAAAAAGCGGCCGCTGTCGGCAAGTTCCCCGGCGGGTATTTCAAACGCGAGGGCCGTCCCTCCGAAAAGGAAATCCTCGTCTGCCGGATGACCGACCGTCCGCTGCGCCCGCTCTTCCCGAAGGGCTACCTCTACGACACGCAGGTCATCACGCTCCTCCTGAGCGCCGACGGCCAGAACGATCCAGACATCCTCTCGATCAACGGCGCCTCGGCCGCTCTCTGCGTTTCCGACATCCCGTTCGCGGGACCGGTTGGTGCCGTCCGCGTCGGCCGCGTCAACGGCGCGTTTGTTGCCAACCCGACCCACGACGAGCGCGAGCACAGCGACCTCGATCTGATCTACGTCGGCGACGGCGAGAAGGTCATCATGATCGAAGGCGCCAGCAACGAACTGCCGGAAGACCAGTTCGTGGCCGCCCTTGATTTCGCCCGCGACAACGTCAAGGTGATCGTGGCCGCCCAGCGCGAACTCGCCGCCAAGGTCGGCAAAGTCAAGCGCACGGTCGAGCTCTTCGAGGTCGCCGACTCGATCCAGGAGATCGCCTACCAGGTCGCCGGCGACCGCATCGAAGCCGCCCTCTACACCCCGAGCAAAGTCGCCCGCAGCAAGGCGGTCGGCGCCCTCCGCAAGGAAGTCGAAGCCGCCGTCCTCGAAAAATTCCCGACTGCCTCGAAGTTCGAGATCTCACAGGCGTTCGACTACCTGCAGAAGAAGGCATTCCGCGTGAGCATCCTCGACCGGCAGCAGCGCTGCGACGGCCGCGGGCTCCACGACATCCGTCCGCTCTCCGGCGAGGTCGGACTCCTTCCCCGCTCGCACGGCTCCGCGCTCTTCTCGCGCGGTGAGACGCAAGCTCTCGGCATCACAACGCTCGCCCCGAGCGACGAAGCCCAGATGATCGACGCCTACGGAGGCGGCGAGGACACCAAGCGCTTCATCCTGCATTACAACTTCCCGCCGTTCAGCGTCGGTGAGACCGGCCGCTTTGGCGGGCAGAACCGCCGCGAAATCGGACACGGCGCGCTCGCCGAGCGCTCGCTGGCACCGGTCATCCCGGACGCCAAGGATTTCCCGTATGCGATCCGCGTGTCGAGCGAGGTTATGGAATCCAACGGCTCGACCTCGATGGCAACCGTCTGCGCAGGTACTCTCTCGCTGCTTGATGCCGGCGTCCCGCTCAAGCGGCCCGTGGCAGGCATCTCGGTTGGTCTCGTGACCGAATACGACGGCGAGGTCCTCAAGCGCTACACGACGCTCACCGACATCATCGGCAGCGAGGACCACTTCGGCGACATGGACTTCAAGCTTTGTGGCACCTCGGTTGGAGTCACCGGCTTCCAACTCGACCTCAAGCTTCCCGGCGTCTCGCATGAGATCATGCGCGAAGCCGTCGCCGAGGCCACCGAGGCCCGCGCGAAGATCCTCGGCGTCATGGGCGGCGTCCTCACCGGTCACCGTGCCGAAATGAGCCCGTATGCCCCGCGCATCGAGACCATCCGGATCAACCCCGACAAGATCGGCCTCATCATTGGACCCGGCGGCAAGACGATCAAGGGCATCGTTGCCGAGACCGGTGCCGAGATCAACATCGAGGACGACGGTTCGGTTCACATCTACTCGAACAACGGCGACAGCCTCAAGCGCGCCAAGGAGATCATCAATGGCATGACCAAGGAGATCTCGGTCGGCGAAGTCTACCAGGGCACCGTCGTCTCAATCAAAGAATTCGGCGCGTTCGTCGAGGTCCTGCCCGGAAAAGACGGGCTCGTCCACATCTCCGAACTCGCGGACTTCCGTGTCAACCGCGTCGAGGACGTCGTGAAAAACGGCGACTCGGTCTGGGTGAAATGCATCGGCGTGGACGACAAGGGCCGCGTCAAGCTCAGCCGCAAGGCCGCGATGAAAGATCGCGACGAGGCCGCGACCGCACAGGCATAAGGGATTTCCCTCCCGCAGAAAGAAGCCCGGTTCTCCGCGAGGAGGCCGGGCTTTTTTGCGCCTGAACGCAGTCTATTTGATGAACCCCTGCAGGCGCAGCCAATCCAGGCAGGCGGTCGTCCAGGGATGCCGGGCTGCGGGATCCTTTCTTCCCCCGCCGAGCCCCACCCCATGCCCGCCCTTCTGGTAGATGTGGAGGTCGAACGGCACGCCGTTTGCGCGGAGAGCCTTGGCGAAGTCCAGAGCGTTATCAACTTTTACCGCCGGATCCTCCCACGTATGCCAGATGAAAATGGGAGGAGTTTGGTTTGTGACCTGCTTCTCGTTGGAGAGAAGCTCTACCAACTCCGCCGGCGGCTCCTTTCCGAGGAGGTTCGCCTTGGAACCTGCGTGAGTGGTTGGCCCCATCGAGATAACCGCATAGCAGAGGACGCCGAGGTCCGGACGGCTGCTGACCCGCTCGATCGGATCTGTGGAATCCGCCTTTCCCTCGTCGAAATGGGTCAGGAGCGTGGAGGCGAGATGACCGCCCGCCGACGACCCCATGATGCCGATGCGCTGCGGGTCGACATGCCATTCGGCAGCCCTCGCCCGGACCGTGCGGAGCGCCCGGGCGGCATCCTGTAGCATCGCCGGGTGCCGGTAGCCGCTGGAGCCCAGCCGGTATTTGAGAACAAACGCGGCGACGCCATGCTCGTTGAGCCAGCGGGCATATCCCTCGCCCTCGTGGGGAGCAAGACCTCCATACCCGCCGCCCGGGCAGATGACCATGGCTGCACCGGTCGCGCGCCCGGGGGCTGGAAAATAGGCGGTCAGAGTCGGGATGTCGCCGGGCTCGGTTCCTTTTGCACCCGGTGCACCGCCGCTCCAGAGCGGGAACTCGGAAGCGGCGGAAAAATGGATGGACATCACGACCTGAAGTAAAAAAAAGCCAAAGCGTCTCATGGGGGAAGAAGATCCAAAAACTACCAGCCACGCCCCGAAGGTCAAAGGTTATGGTCCGTTGGCGCACAAAAATCCCGGCGCCATCCCGGGCGCAGCGGCGCCGCCTATTTCGAGGTCTTCCAGGTCTCGGCGACCCTTTTCCCCTCAAAAGGTGGCACCGTTTTGTTCATGCTGACTCCGGACAGTTTATCCGGCGCGAGCATCTTCCACTCCTGTCGCTTCACCCCTTCGGTGTCATAGATTTCAAGGATCTGTCCGTTGAGTTTCCATGTGAACCCGCTCCATACGGACTGCCCCTGCCGGGTTCCCCGGCCACTCCAGATCTCGGTCTTCCCATCGGGAAGGATGCACTTGTGCTCGGTCGGAGCATTGGAAAACAGCCACTCGCCGAGAAACGGGTTGGAGGAGGCCGGCACGGTCCCCAGCGTGCTGGCGGCAAGCGCGGATGTGGTGTTTGCCGGAACCGGCTGGTGGCTCTTGATCTCGGCATCGATGGCCAGGGCTCCCTCCAAATCCCCCTTTTGTGTGAAGCGCTTCCGCAAGGCAATCAGCGATTCCAGATACCGGCGCTCGACGGGAGCAAGCGCTTGGTCCTTCGCCTTCTGGTACGACTCGCGGGCCTGAATGAGCTCCACCGGCGCCTCGGCATGAAGAAGCATCACGGGAATTACGGCGTTCAAAAGGAGGGTCAAGGCAATTTTCATACTCTGAAAAGGTCATGTATATCTGCCTCATGACAAACGCAAATGCCAGCCGCATTTTTCACCCCGGCCCTCCGGGCGTCCTCAGTCCCGTCGGACGCGGATGGCAGAACGTGCAGGGCATCCGATGTCTTGCTCAGACCGGCAATGGCGGGGTTTTCGCCGGGGGCCGCGCGAACTTTTCGGCCCAGTTGACGCGGGCGGTGGCGACCATGAGGATGCCGAGCGTGATAATCGCACCGATAGTGATCGTGAGACCGCTCAGGCCGTCGAAGAAAAAGCTGTAGCTGAAGAGGACCATGTAGGCGAACTGCGCCAGCGCGGCAAGCCGCGCAAAGCGGACACCCCGCGCGAGGAGCAGGTATCCTGACACCAGGGCGAGCGAGACGCAGGACGCGATGACGAACGCCGCCTCGATCGGGATCAGATCGACGAGGTAAGCGAAGAGAAGTTGAAACGCGAAGCACCCGGCCCCGAGAAAAAAGAAGTTCATCGGATGCAGGTCCACTTTCTGGAGCAGGCAGATCAGGATCAGCACGGAGAAGAAAAACAGAAGCGAGACCGGCGCGAAGAATGTGATACGCGATGCGGTGGGTCCCGGGTTGAGGACCTTCGGCATGTCCATGCCGATCGCGCGAGCGCCGATCTCGTCGGGATACGACCAGAGCAGCTTCCATCCGTCGCCGTCCCGGACGCGCGGGTCGCCGGCGGAGGCGGTGCCGGCCGGAAAGTTGATCTCGCGAAAGTTCGTCTTCATGGCGAGCGAGAAATTCTGCACGCGCGAATCCTCGCCGAACGAATACCCCCAACGATCGAGCCCCTGGGTCTTGTAAGAGATTTTGAGCCGGGCTTCGCCGCCGGCTTCGAGCTGGACGGCCTCCACCACCGGCTCGCGGCCGTTGACGTTTGCGGTCGTCGGCTTGCCATTAAGAAGGAAGGAAAACTCGTTGTAGCTTGCATCGGCCGAGGGCAGCGAAAACTGTACGTAGATCGTCTGCGGGATCGGCGCGGGATTTTTGAAGACATAGTCCCCTTCGAACTGGGCCAGGTAAGTTCGATACCAGAGGAGGCCCTTCCGCTTGGGCAGATAGTCGAGGGCGACCCTCACCTCGCTTGACGATGGCCGGATCGCCTTGCGTCCATCGCGCGTGCCCGGCGACTGGAAATAGGCGGCAGGATGCTGCTGGGTCATTGGCGGCCCCCAGCCACCGGCAACCGCCCCGGTGGCATTGCTGGCGGACGTGCGGAGATCGAGAGCACCGCCGAGGATGAACCAGGCGATGGCCGTGCAGGAATAGATGAACAGGATGGCGAACAGACGTTTGGTGGTCATGGTTATTTTTTGTTGGTTTCGGATTTTTGGTAAAAGAGACGGGCCGTTGGCACCTCGCCGATCGAGATCTCCTTGCTGAGGCGGATGACTCCCGGGTCCTTCGAGGGTTCGCATTCGACATTGCCGTCGATGGCGACGGGCTCAAAACCGGATGGCAGCGTGAGCTGCCACTCGGCCTTCTCGACAAGAAGCGGTGTCGAGGGCAGTTCGAGCGACAGCTCACCGCGAACCGGCGCAAAGGCCGGCTTCCTCGCGGTGTAGGAAAATTCCACCGTCGTTCCGGTCGAGCCCTTCACCGCCGCGGGCAGGCGGATTTCGACATGGCGGCCGTCCACCGCGGCCGGCCGTGCCGGCCGCCCGCCAACGCTGAGGGTGACAAATCCGGCATCCGGCGGCATTTCGAGCCGGAATTCCACGGCTTCCTTGTGGCACACCTGCCAGCGCATGGCGTTGTAGATCGCTCCATCTCGAACAATCCGCATCGAAGACGTTACCGTGCTCACGGTCGCGGGCATGTTCACTTCCGAGTTTTGATAAGCGAGGCGCACCACCGGAGTTTCTCCGGTGGTGATTTCCTTTCGCAGTCGCAATGGCCCGGGCTCGCTCGGACCTTCGCGCTGCATGTTTCCCTGGAGTGAAACCAACTCAAACCCGTCGGGGAGCGCGAGCTGCCACGTGGACTTTTCGACAAGTGCCGGCGTCGAGGGCAGCTCGAGCGACAGCTCGCCGCGCATCGGCGCAATGGCCGGCTTCCTCGCCGTGTAGGAAAATTCCACCGCCGTTCCGTCTTCGCGGCTCCCCGGATCAGGAAGGTGAACCGTGACATGCCGGCCGTCGATCTTTGCTGGCTGGGCCGGGCATCCGCCGACCGTGAACGAAACGAATTGAATGTCCGCCGGCATTTCCAACTCGAAGTCGGTTGCCTTCCGGTGGCGGACCTGCCAGCGCATAGCGTTGAAGAGCGCGCCGTCCCGGACGATCCTCATCGTGGCGGCCGCCGAACTCACGATCGCCGGAAGCGCCAGCGCGGGTGTCCGGGAGCTGTCGTCGGCCGTCAGTTCCATCCGAATAGCATCGGCTCCGCTCAGATACCATGTGTCGCCGCGCTGGCAGCCCCCGGCCAGACGGAACCGGTATGCCCCGGAAACTTTGGCAGCTTTCACTGAGCAAACGGCCGCGGGTGCCGCCCCAAAGCCCGCCGACTGAATCGCTCCATCCGTTTCCAGAGGGACATGAAAACGCAGGGTCACGCCAATGCGGCGTTTCCCGTTCACGACCAGCGCGTGGTTGCCGTCGGCGCGCACAATGACCGCGTCCCCCGGCTGGACGGCCTCGATGATGACCTTGCCGGAGCACAGGGGCACGACCTGCTCGCCATCACGGAACGTCTGGACCTCAAAGTCTGCCGTGCCGGAGACAAATCCGTCGGTGAACCCGACGTCGTAGCGCGCGGAAAGAACCGAGGCTCCAATCGCCGGCGCCGGCTGGATTTTAGCCCGTTCATCGAGAAGCGTGCGGATGTCGGAAAAAGGGACATCCATGCGCGCCCCGTCGAGCGGCGCGGCTACGGAATGGGCGGTCAGCGCGGAGAGAAGAATGAGTGTTCGCATGCGCAGACACTGGCATCCGCGCATGAAGCGGTGATGAAGCGATTATGAAGATTCCGTGAAGATCACGCCCAGCGGATCGTCACGACAGTTCCAGCGCCGGGCGTGCTTTCCAGCGTGATTTCTCCCCTATTGCGGAGGACGATCGATCGTGCGATCGCGAGGCCGAGTCCGGTCCCCCGGCGGCCGGTGAGCGGGTTGACGGTCGTGAAGAAGCGCTCGAACACGCGCGGCAGTATCGCAGGTTCGATCCCGCAACCCTCGTCGCGCACGGTGACCGTGCGCCCGGTAACTTCCAGTTGCACGGCCCGGCCCACCGGCGTGAATTGGAACGCGTTGTCGAGCACGATGCCGAGCACGTGGAGGACGTCGTCTGCCGAGGCGGCGACCGTCTCGATCTCCGGATCGATCGTTGTTTCAAAGCACAGTCCCGCCACCTCCGCCCGTTCGCGGTATTCCAGCGCGATCCCCTGGACCACGATTGCAAGCATGCAAACGCCGGGCTCCGGGGCGCGGCCGGACTCGATGCGGGAAAGGGCCAGAAGATTCTCGACGATGCGCGCCAGGCGGTCCACTTCGGAGCGGATGTTGGCCAGAAACCGGCTGCGGTCTGCCAGCGAATCGCTCAACTCCACGATGTCGGCCGCGCCGCGGATCGCGGTGAGCGGCGTCTTAAGCTCGTGGGACAGCGCGGATGCCATCTCCTCGACGTAGGCCCGGCCCTCGAGACGGCGGCGCATTTTTTCGAGCGCTGCGGCAAGGTCGCCGAGTTCGCTTTTCGTCCATGTCTCGAAGCGCTCGGTTGCCTGCCCTTCGGCAATCCGTCCGGCCCGGCGGGCCATGTCCTGAATCACCTCCGTGAGGTAGCTCGAGAGCGCATACGAGGCGGCGGCCGTGAGCCCGAAAGCGATCAGCGCAGGGAGCGCAAGCGCTTTCAGCGAGCGCAGGATCGAACGGCGGACGTCCGACGTCGGCTTGATCACACTCACTGCGCCTGTCACATTCCCACTGGCAAGCACAGGAACCGTCGCGTGCAGAAGGACGGTATTCCGCGCGTCATCGTGTTCCCACCGGGAACCGTATTTTCCGGCAAGCGCCTCCCGGATATCGCTTCCCAACGAAGGTTTGCCGCCCGGCTTCCACCGCCCCGCCGAATCGCTTGTCACCGTTCCGGACGCATCGTAAATCACCACCCGCAAATCGATCCATGGGTCCTTGAAGACCCGGGTCCTGATCGCCATGGCGGCGTCGAATCCGAGCGGCCCGCGGCCGCCCTCGCTGATCGACTGGGCGACGGCGAGCGCCACGTCAATCATCCCCGCCTCTGTCGATTCGAGGTGGCTGCGCTCGATGCCCCCCCGGACCTCCCACAAAAAATACACCGCCGGCAAAAAGCTCGCGAGCAGCAGCAGCGCGAAGATTTTCCAGTGCAGGCTGTGAAGCGGTGGTGCGATGCGGGAGATCGCGCCCTGGATGAAATAGACAATCCTCCAGCCCGCTGATGAGGCCTCCGGACTCATCCGTTCCGGAACCGGTAGCCGACACCGCGCACGGTCTCAATGGCCTCGGGGTCGCCAAGCTTCCGTCGGAGCGACTTCACGTGCACATCGACCGTGCGGTCAATCACGCACCCGCCGTCCGGCCACGCGAGGTCAAGGATCTGCTCGCGCGTGAACACCCGGCCGGGGCCGCCTGAGAGGAGGGCGAGCAGGTCAAATTCCAGCTTCGAGAGCTCGATCTTTTTTCCGTGGAACCGGACCTCGCGGTTTTCCTCGCTGATGGAGAGCCCCGACGCATCATCGGACACGGGTTTTGTCTGTGCCCGCCGTGTCACCGCGCGGATCCGCGCAATCAGCTCGCGCGTGCTGAACGGCTTCGCGACATAGTCGTCTGCCCCCAGCTCGAGCCCGACGATCCGGTCGATCTCATCGGAGCGGGCTGTGAGAAAAATCACAGGCACACCGGATGTCCTGCGGATTCTCCGGCAGACCTCGAAGCCATCAATATCCGGCAGCCCGATATCCAGCAGAATGCAATCCGGCCAACTGCCGCGGGCCACGGCGTCGACGCCACGCTGGACAACAACGACGTCGTGTCCTTCGGCCTTGAGGGAAAATTCCAGAACATCCGAAATGCCGGGATCGTCTTCGACAACCAGGATCCTCATGGGGAGGAAGGCATCTTCAGCCTGCGTCTGGCCGTTCGCCGGAGGAGGCCTCGATTTCCTCCGCGATGCGCAGAAACGCGTCACGCGGGAACGGGGCGGCGGTGATCGGGCGTCCGATCACAAGGTAGTCCGCGCCGCGACGCACGGCTTCGCCAGGCGTCAGAACCCGGTGCTGGTCGCCGATATCGCTACCGGCCGGCCGCACACCGGGGGTCACGATCGTCAAGGCGCTTCCGAACTTTTCGCGCAAAAGGGAAATCTCCAGCGGGCTCGCGACCACTCCCCGCAGTCCGCACTCGAGCCCCATCCCGGCCAGGTTCAAAACCTGATCGGCGGCGGCAGCATTCACGCCGATCCGGTGGAGATCCGCATCGCTCATGCTGGTGAGAACTGTTACGCCCAGGACCAGCGTGGACGAGCCTTCCGCAGCCTTCACCGCCTCTGCAACCATGGCCGGTCCGCCGGCGAGGTGGATCGTCGTCATCTCCACTCCGAGTGCGACCGCTGAGTGAATGGCTTCCTTCGCCGTGTTCGGAATGTCGTGGAACTTCAAATCCAGAAAAACCTTCGCCCCCCGCGCGCGGATTTCGCGAACGAGCGACGGACCCTCCGCCGTGAAAAGCTGGAGTCCGATTTTGAACACGCAGCCCTCGGCGGCGAGCGGTTCGATCAGACGGTGGGCCGCCGCGGCATCCGGTGCATCGACGGCGATGATGATTTTTTCTTTGGCAGGGGAAGTCATTGGCAGATCATAGTGAGCGCATGACAATTCAGGCACCGGCCAAAGTCAATCTCGTGCTCCGTGTTCTCGGAAAGCGCGTGGACGGCTTCCATGACATCGAAACTCTCATGGTGCCAGTCACCCTCTCCGACTCGATCGACATTGAGGTTTCAGCGGGAGATGGAATCGAGCTCGCCTGCAGCGATCCCTCCGTGCCGTCCGGCCCAGCGAATCTTGTCTGGCGCGCGGTCGAGGCTTTTGCCCGCCATACCGGGCTCACGTTCCGCACGGCGATTGCCCTGAAAAAAAACATCCCGTCCGGCGCCGGTCTCGGCGGCGGCAGCAGCGACGCGGCCGCCGTCCTTACCGCCCTTAACCGCCTGCTCGGAACCGGCCTGCCGGACGCCGAACTTGAAGCGATCGCAGCCACGCTGGGATCGGACATCCCGTTTTTTATCAGGCAGCAGCCGGCCGTCTGCCGCGGTCGCGGCGAGATCATGGAACCAGCAGGACCGCTCCCCGCCGCCGAAATTTTCCTCGTCAAGCCACCGTTCCCAGTTCCGACAGCGTGGGCCTACAAGTCCTGGGCGCAATTCCAGAAGACCCCCGGACACAAGGACCCGCAACTTTTCGGCGGCATCGAGCTCGTCAACGACCTTGAGTTACCTGTTTTCAGCAAGTTTCTCCTGCTGCCGGCGCTCAAGACCTGGCTCCTCGCCCAACCGGAGGTCTCGGCGGCGATGATGTCCGGTTCCGGATCGACGGTTTTCGCCATTCTTCGGGACGACACCGAAAGCCTTTCCGAACGGATTCGGGCCCACTTCGGCGCACACATGTGGACCTGCAAGTGCTCGTTCCGCTCCGGTGTTGCATTTCCCTGTTGAACCCGATAAAGACACCCCCCCATGCCGCCGAGCACACCATTACAACCCGTCAACCCCTTGAAGGAGGGGCTTGCCAACCGCGCTGCTCCGGAACCGTGTTCGCTGGTGATCTTCGGGGCATCGGGCGACCTCACCCACCGCAAGCTCATCCCCGCCCTCTACAATCTGGCTGCGGATGGAGCTTTGCCGGCCGCGATCAGCGTGGTCGGATTCGCCCGGCGCGAAAAGACCGATGCGTCGTTCCGCGCGGAGCTCGAGGCCTCGGTGAGGAAGTTTTCCCGGCAGGCGGTCAGTGATGCCGCCTGGACCGGATTCGCATCCGCACTCTGCTACCACCGCAGCGAATTCGACAACCTCGCCGGCTACGAGTCGCTCGCGCGGCGGCTGGACGAACTCGATGCGGTGCGGGGCACCTGCGGCAACCGCCTCTTCTATCTCGCAGCCTCCCCCGACCAGTTCGGCGTGATCCTCGAAAACCTGCGGCTCAGCGGCCTCAACCGCGGCAGGGAAGGCGGATGGGCGCGCGTCATTGTCGAGAAGCCGTTCGGCACCGACCTTCCGAGTGCGAGATGCCTCAACGATCTTGTCGAGGGGGCCTTTCCCGAGAAGGACACCTACCGGATCGACCACTATCTGGGAAAAGAAACCGCCCAGAACATCATGGTCCTGCGGTTTGCCAACGCGCTCTTCGAGGCGATGTGGAATGCCCGCTACATCGACCACGTACAGATCACCGCCAGCGAACCGCTCGGCGTCGAGGGCCGCGCCGGCTACTACGAGAAGGCCGGCGCGCTCCGCGACATGGTCCAGAACCACCTGCTCCAGCTCCTCTGCCTCACGGCCATGGAGCCGCCCGCAGGCCTCGACGCCGACTCGATCCGCGACGAGAAAGTCAAGGTCCTCCGCTCGCTGCGCCCGATCACGGGCGATGACGTCTTCCGCCATGTCGTCCGCGGCCAATACGGGGCCGGCGCGATCGACGGCAAGCGCGTCGCCGCCTACCGCGACGAGCAGAATATCCCCCCGGAATCCCATACCGAAACCTACGTGGCCCTCGAGGTCAGCGTGGACAACTGGCGCTGGGCGGGCGTACCCTTTTTCGTACGGGTCGGAAAACGCCTGCCCAAGGCCGCGACCGAGATCGCCGTCCACTTCAAAAGCGTGCCTCCGGTCCTCTTCAAGGCCACCGGCGAGGCGGTCGACGACAACGTCCTCGTCATCCGCATCCAGCCCGACGAGGGCGTTTCTCTCCGGATGAGCGCGAAAATGCCGGGGGCTAGTCTCCGCATCGAGCCGGTGAAGATGGATTTCCGCTACGGCACGAGCTTCGGCAAAGCCACACCGGAAGCCTACGAGCGGCTGCTCCTCGATGCCATGAGCGGCGACCCCACGCTCTTCGCCCGCCGCGACGAAGTCGAGGAGGCATGGAAATTTGTCGACGCGATCCGCGAGGCCTGGCAGTCGCGTAGCGATGACATCGCATTCTACTCGTCGGGCACCTGGGGACCGAAGGAGGCCGACGAAATGCTCAAGCGCCATGGCGCAAAGTGGAGGCGCTGCTGAGCGATGGACGCATCGATCACCGGACCCGGCCTGCCGGTCGAAATCGGCCGGATCGACAAAGAGCTCGGCAAACTCTGGGAATCCGCCGACGGCACGAAGACCCGCGCATCCCTCATCAATCTCGTCATCTACACCGAGGACCCCGGATCGCTTGAGGAGAACACGAACCTCATCGCAGCGATCGCCGGAAAACATGCCTGCCGCGCGATCCTCATCCTCGCCGACCCGGGAGCAAGCGGGTCCGGGGCCAGTGCCTGGATCAGCGCCCACTGCCGGTTTTCCGGCAAGGGAGAAAATCAGATCTGCTCGGAACAGATCACCTTCCGCCTCGACGGCGGCGCGGCGGCGGCCCTGCCGAACATCGTTTTCTCTCATTTGGATTCCGACCTGCCCCTCTGTCTCTGGTGGCGGGCTCCGTTCCGCGAGCCCCTCGACTCCGAGCTCTGGAGCTGGATCGACCGGCTGATCTTCGATAGCAGTTCGTGGGCTGAGCCGCTCGGGCAATTCGCGCTCGTCAAACGGATCGACCAGCTCGCCGAATCGCACGCCATCCTCTGCGACCTCAACTGGGCACGCCTTCACAGCTGGAGGGTTTCGCTCGCCAACCTCTTCGACCATCCGGCCGCCCTGGCGATCCTCGGCCGCATCGACTCGCTCTGCATCACGTCAGCGCCCGCTTTCCGCACAACCGCCTTCCTGCTAGCCGGCTGGCTCGCCGCCCAGCTCAGGTGGAAATTGCTGCCGGATGAGCATTGCTTCGAGTGCGCCGACCGTCGCCGGATCGCGTTCAATTCGGCCGAATCGGCCGGCGAAGGAATTTCCCTGGTCGAGCTTTGCTGTGCCGATGCGTGCTTCCACCTTGCGCGGGAGGCCGGGTTTTTCCGCGCAACCCTGCGAGCGCCGGGAGTCCCGGAATCCGAGTTCACCCTGCCTGCCAGTCCGGAGGATGTGACCGACACCCTTCTGGGTGAGCTGGGCCGCGGCGGCCGCCACCCCCTCTACGCAAAGTCGCTGGAGGCGATGCTGCCGCTCATGCGGTTCCGCCGAGATAGTTTTTAAGCCGGTCCTTGAGGTCGGCGCGCGCGCGGAAGAGAAGGCTTTTCACAGCGGGGACGGTTGTCTCCAAAACCTTCGCGATCTCCTCGTAAGGCATCTCTTCGTAGCGCCGGAGCACAACGGCCATCCGCTGGGCCTCAGGCAGCGCTGCGATCGCCTGGCCGATAGCTTCCTGCAGTTCGGTCCCGAGTAGCTGCTCAGAGGCCGATGCCATCCGCGGGTCCGGGTGCTCGCGGACCGGGTGCTCGCCGTCGTCCAGCTCGAAGGGGACCAGCTTGGCCCGCCGCCGGCGGCGCATCTCGTTAAAGACCAGATTGCGCGTGATCGTCAGCAGCCAGGTCGTGAACTTTGCCGAGGGACTGTAACGGGCGCGGCTCTGCCAAACCCGGACAAAGACCTGCTGGGCGACATCCTCGGCCTCGGATTCACCGCCAAGCATCTTGGCCACCGTGCCAACGACGCGATACTGGTGGCGCTCGACAAGTTCCTCAAAGGCCACCTCATCGCCCTCCTTGACCCGCAGCATCAACGCGATGTCGTCCGGCGCACCCGAATCATCGGGGGCTGGTGGTTCACTCATGGCAAGCATGCGGAATTTTCGGGTCGGGAAAAATGCGTTCGGGATCCGGATACGTTCAGCCGCATCCATTGCCAAGGTATTCAACCACGCTTTCGCCGCAATGGCTCGCGAAAATCCTCTCGCCCAAGGACGCGCGATCGGATTTCCTCTTGGAGACCGATGCCCCGACCTGTCGTTGCCAGCTACTGCACCACATTCCTCAAGCGCGAGATGCGCCACATCTACCGCCAGGTCACCGGCCTCCGGGAATTCGAGACGTTTGTCATCACGCGCTCTCGCGAAAATCCCGGCGAATACCCGTTTGCCGATGTCGAAGCCCTTCCGCGGCCCAGGATTTTTTTCCTGAAGCGGTTTTACAAAAAGTATCTCGCCGGCGAGGAGGCGCTCTTCTACCGGGGGGAATACAAGCAGCTGACCGGCCTGCTCGACCGCCGGAAGCCTGATCTCGTGCATGTCTATTTCGGCCACACCGGGGTCCACCTCCTGCCGTTTATCCGGACCTGGCCGGGGAGGTCGCTCGTGTCGTTTCACGGGATGGACATCATGCCGCGGGAGGGAGAACCCGGCTACAGCGACCGCCTCCGCGAGCTCCTGCAGGTTCTGCCCATGGTGCTGGCGCGCAGCGAATCGCTGGCCGGCCGGCTCGCCGACCTCGGCTGCCCACGCGAACGCATCCGCATCAACCGCACCGGGATCCCGCTCGATCTCTTCCCGGCTGTCCGCCGGCCGGCCCCCGCCGACGGCCACTGGCGGCTGATCCAGGCCTCGCGCCTCATCGAAAAAAAGGGCCTCGACAACACGCTCGAGGCGTTCGCGGTCTTCCGGAAATTGTTTCCGGCCGCAACGCTCACCATCGCCGGCGATGGCCCGCTGCGGGACAAGCTCCAGACGCTCTCCGACGAACTCGGGCTCGCGGGGGCCGTCCATTTTGTCGGGTTTCAGTCGCAGACCGAACTGGCCGCGCTCTATGCCGCCTCGCACATTTTCCTGCATCCCAGCAGGGTCACCGCCTCGCAGGACCAGGAAGGCGTTCCGAATTCCATGCTCGAGGCGATGGCTACCGGGCTTCCGGTCGTCGCCACCCTCCACGGTGGCATCCCCGAGGCCGTCACCAACGGAGCCGACGGCTTCCTGACCCCCGAGAACGATTCCGCCGCCCTTGCGGAATCGCTGTCCACCCTTGCCGGCAATCCGGACCTTTATGCGGCTTTCTCGGCGGCGGCAGCGCGATCCGTCCGCCAAAACTTCGAGCAAAGTGCCGCCATTCAGATGCTTGAAGGTCACTACCGGGAACTCATGGAAATGAAAAAGACCGGAGCGACAACATGTGAATAACTTGGGAAAAACAACCTTTCTCCTCCGGGGATTATTCACATGGCCATTGTGAACAGCAGCAAATTGACCACAGCACGCCACCATGACATTCAGCGAAATTCAATCCCTACTCGGTGAGCTCGAAACCGCCCCCACACGCAGCCTCGGACAAAATTTTCTCCACGACCAGAACCTGGCCCGCTGGATCGTCTCCCAGCTCGACATCCGGCCTGGCGATCACATCGTCGAGATCGGCCCCGGGCTAGGCGCGCTCACTGAGTTTCTTGTTCAACATGAGATCCGCCTCACGCTCATCGAGAAAGATTCACGCCTCACCGGCTATCTGAAGAAAAAATTCAGCAGTGGAACAACCGCGGTGTTCCACGCCGACGCGCTCGACTTCGATCTTCGGCAGTTGTGGGGAAGCGGCCCGGTGAAAGTCGTCGGCAATCTCCCCTACTACGTCTCAACCCCGCTCATCGGAAAATTCACATCCGCCCTCTCGCCCGCTTCCCGCCTTGTTCTCACGCTCCAGCTCGAACTGGCGCGGCGCCTCGATGCCGCGCCGCGCACGAAAGATTTCGGCGCGATGACAGTGTGCGTCAACCGGCGTTGGAAAGCCAACTTCCTCCGCAAGCTGCCCGCCTCGGTTTTCTTTCCCGCACCGAAAGTCGACTCGGCTGTGATCTCGTTGGACCGCCGCAATCGCGAGTCCGTCCGCCCGCTGGATGAATCGGTCTTCGACTCCCTCGTGCGCCGCGGATTCTCCGAGCGCAGGAAGCAGTTACGCAACCTTCTACCGGCGTTGCGCGACCGGTGGCCGGAAATCACCCGCGAACTCGGCGTCTCCGAAACCGTCCGCGCTGAAGAGCTTTCTCTGCCGCAATGGGAGATTCTCGCCCGCTTCAGCGAGCCGAAAAACGCACAGTGCGGAAGCGAGATCTTTGACGTGGTGGATGAAAATGACCACATCGTCGGAAGCGAGCCACGGGAAACCGTTCATGTGAATAACTTGAGACACAGAGCGGTCCACATGCTTCTTTTCAACGCCGCAGGCGATCTCTACCTGCAAAAACGCTCGATCTGGAAGGACCGGAACCCAGGACGCTGGGACTCATCCGCCGCAGGTCACGTGGATTGCGGGGAAACCTACATTCAAGCCGCCCGCCGGGAGCTTCACGAGGAACTCGGGATTCAGGCCCCGGACCTCCAACTGATCGGGAAACTAACTCCGCGGGAGGAAACCGGCTGGGAATTTATCGAAATCTACCGCGGCCTTCACGAAGGTCCGTTCCAGCCGGCTCTCCTTGAAGTAGAGACAGGTGCATTCTTTTCACCAGAACAAATTCTCGCTTGGACCTCCAACTCCCCCGAAGCTTTCAGCCCGGTCTTCCTCCAATGCCTGCCGCATATCTTTCCTCAACATTAAATGTCTCAGGTGAGACATTTAATGTTGAACCGCTCACGCTCTGGCGATCCGGCGGAGGAGTGCGTCGGCCATGTCGGCGGGGGTCGCGGCGACCTCGATGCCGGCAGCTTGGAGCGCCTCGATCTTGCCTGAAGCGGTGCCCTTGCCCCCGCTGACGATCGCGCCCGCATGGCCCATCCGACGTCCGGGAGGCGCTGTTGCTCCGGCGATGAATGCCGCCACCGGCTTTTTGCAGTTTTTCCCGATCCACTCGGCAGCCTCCTCCTCGGCGGTACCACCGATCTCGCCGATGAGGATCATCGCCTCGGTTCCGGGATCATCATTGAACATTTTGACCACGTCGAGGTGTGAGGTACCGTTGATCGGATCCCCCCCGATGCCGACGCAGGTCGACTGCCCGTGGCCGCGGCTCGAAAGCTGCCAGACCGCCTCGTAGGTGAGCGTTCCGCTCCGGGAGACAACCCCGACATTGCCGGGCTTGTGGATATATCCCGGCATAATGCCGATCTTGCACTGCCCAGGGGTGATGATACCGGGACAGTTCGGTCCGATAAGTCGGCTCGCGCTGTCTTTCATCCCGGCCCGCACGCGCATCATGTCGAGAACCGGAATCCCCTCGGTAATGCAGACGATAAGCTCGATGCCGGCATCCACCGCCTCAAGAATTGAGTCCGCAGCAAACTCGGCGGGCACGAAAACCATGGTGGCATTGCAGCCGGTTTCCCGTTGCGCCTCATGGACCGTGTCGAAAACCGGGATCTTGCCATCGAAAAGCTCACCGCCGCGGGCGGGCGTGACGCCGGCGACGAGGTTCGTGCCGTATTCCATGCACGAGCGCGCGTGGAATCCGCCGGCTTTTCCAGTGATGCCCTGCACGAGCAGGCGCGTGTTTTTGTCTACGAGGATGGCCATTTGTTAATGCGAAATGCGAAAGTTGAAATGCGGGGGAACGGCGGTGGAATCACTCATCGCTTCAGGCGGGCTTGACGGCCGAGACGACCTTCCGGGCGGCATCGGCAATGTCTGTTGCGGTGATGAGCGGAAGCTTCGAATCGGCAAGAAGCCTGCGGCCGGCCTCGACGTTCGTCCCCTCAAGGCGGACGACCAGCGGCACCGGAAGGTTGACCGCCTTGACGGCATTGATGATGCCCTGCGCGATGATGTCGCACTTCATGATGCCGCCGAAAATGTTCACGAGGATCGCCTTAACCCGCTTGTCAGAAATGAGGATCTTGAACGCTTCTGTGACCTGCTGCTCGGTGGCGCCACCGCCGACGTCGAGGAAGTTCGCGGGCTCGCCGCCGTTGTGCTTGATGATGTCCATCGTGGCCATGGCGAGCCCGGCCCCGTTGACCAGGCAGGCGATGTTGCCGTCGAGTCCGATGTAGTTGAGACCGGCCTTCGAAGCTTCGACCTCGCGCGGATCCTCCTCCTCGATATCACGGTAGTCCTGGATGTCCGGATGCCGGAAGAGAGCGTTGTCGTCGAAGTTGAATTTGGCGTCGAGGGCGAGCACGACCCCGCCCTTGGTGATCACGAGCGGGTTCACCTCAACCATCGAGCAGTCGCAGGCGATGAAAAGCCGGTAGAGGTTCGCAAAAAGCTTACAGGCGTTCCGCATTTCGCCGGACGGGATCTCCAGCACCTTCGCCAGCTTGCGGGTCTGATAGGGCTGGAGGCCGAGAAGCGGGTCGACAGCCATGCGGACGATTTTTTCCGGGGTTTTCTCCGCGACCTGCTCGATATCGACACCGCCCTCGGTGCTGGCAACGAAGACCGGAGCCGAGATCGCGCGGTCGATCAGGATCGCGACGTAGAGCTCGCGCGCGATCTCCACCGACTGTGAAATAAGAACCTTGCGAACCACGCGGCCGTCGGGGCCGGTCTGGTGTGTGACGAGCGTCTGTCCGAGCATGTTCGCCGCGATGTCGCGGGCCTGGTTCGCGGTCTTGCAAAGCTGGACCCCGCCTTTGTAGCCGTTCGTGAACGAGCCTTTACCCCGACCGCCGGCATGGATCTGGGCCTTCACGACAAGGTTGTTCGTGCCCAGCGAACGGGCAATTTTTTCGGCTTCCTCCGGAGTGGATGCGACGCCGCCGGGAGTGTTGGCGACACCGAATTTATCGAGGAGTTCTTTGGCTTGGTATTCGTGGATGTTCATCGGGCGGCTTGGCGAAAAAAGTTCTTATAGTCGTGCGGAGCCACGGACTGCAAACATTCTTATGAGGATCCGGAAAAATGACACGGATCACGGGCTGCCGGGACTCCCCCCGGGGGAGGGCGCAGGGAGCGGAGGCACCGCACCAAATGGAATATTTTTTTCGCGGCACCAACGCTGTGCCGGTGCGCTGCCGGCTGCGGCTGCCTGGATGAACATCGCGCGCGCCACGGCCTTGTCGATCGGTACACCAGCCAGCCCTTCCTCAAGACACATGGCAAAGAGGAACTTGCAGGTCCCGTTGCCGCGGCGGACCCCTTCCTGGATCAGCTCCAACCCCTGCTTTTCATTTTTTTCGACGCCTTCCCCACGGATGTAAAGAACACCGAGATTTCCCAGGGCGTCATCGAAGCCCAGGTCCTTGGCAGATGAGAACAACCGGAACGCCTCGCCGAAGTCCGGTTCGAGAATGCCAGGGATGCCCTTCTTGTAGAGGTCGCCAAGCTTGTTCATCGAGGCCGGATCATTTTTCTCAACGGCCTTCTGCAGCAGCTCGATTGCCTGCCGCGGATCTCTGGTCACCCCCTTGCTGTTCAGATAGCACTCCGCCAGGAGATACATGGCCGAGGGTTCACCCTTCTGAGCCGCCTTTTGGAACCATACCGCAGCTCCGGGCAGGTCCGGCGGGATCGCGCCGCGCTTGTTGGAGAGGGCCAGTCCGGTTTGGACCATCGCCCCGGCGTGGTCGTTCTTCGCTGCCGCAAGGAACCACGAAAGGGATCCCGCCGGGTCAGTCTCGCGAAGCTGGTTGCCCAAAAGAAATTGAGCATCCGCGAAGTCCATTGCCGCAGCCTCCTCCAAGGGTTCGCGAAGTGCCGCGGCCTGCCCGGGGCTGAGCGGGCGCTTCGAAAGTCCGGCGAGGCACCGGGCGGACGCCTCGCGTCCCGCAGGCAAACCCGGGTTTGCTTTCAGAATCCCCAGAAGCCTGGTAAGCGAGCCGGCCGGATCCGCTTCGAAGCCCGCCGTCGCAGCGGCCAGTGCGGCGGCCACCGGATCGGGGGTCGGAGTGGAAGCGGGCGTGGGGGACGTCACTGGAGCCGGCGAGGCGATTGTCGCCAGGGTGGGCATCGGGGTGGGCTGCGCTGCAAGCTTCGACGGCTCGCCCCGCCCAACATAAAGAAAAATACCAGCACCCCCCGCGGCAGCAACCGCCACCAGCACCAAGACTGGAATAAGCCGGGGCATGCCGGATTTTGCCCCCCCCTCAAGCACGGTCTCCCGCTTGGGCGGGACTGGACCGGCCTGTGTGGCAGCGGCCATCGACGGGCGCGCAGGCACTCCCTGCGGCGCCAAAGCGTCCGCCCCCTCGCCCAGGGCCTCCAGAAATTCCCCGACCGATGCAAAGGATTGCCTGGGATCCAATGCCCGGCGAAGCGCCGCGTTGGCAGACTCCGAGAGCCCGGGAATCGGCACAGGAACGGCGGAACCCGCGCCGGAGCGCACACCACCAAGCATCTCGTAAGCCAGCGAGGCCACCGCGTAGACGAACCTCCCGGCGGGATTCGCCGCAAACGCACCGCTCTCCACCAGAATCGAGAAGGCCGACGTGACCATCGTGGCATCCCCCGTTCCGCCGGCGGCGCCTCCCGCCACCAACGCGTTGAATTTGGCGGACACCTGCATGCCCATCGGCCGCGTGATGTCGCATCCCGCCAACACAATCTCATGAGCAGAAAGGTCCGGGCACGGGAGGCCCACTTTGCCGACGGCTTCAAATCCTTCCGCAAGGCTTCGCAGGATGGGCATCGCCTCGGCCAGCGGCAGTGCGCGACGCACCTTGAGCAGCTCGAGCAGCGTCGGCCCCTCAGCCCATTCCATCACAAGGAAGCTGAGCGCCTCCATGCGCTCGAGGGAGTGAATTTTTAGAACGGACGCGGCCTGAACCCTCTGAATTCCGAGAACCTCTTCCTCGATGCGCGTATAGGCCTCGCCGGTCCCCAACAAGGACGGGGAGAGGATCAAAATTGCAACCGGCTCTGACGACACGGCGATTTCGCCGCGGAACATCCGCCCGAAGTCAGATGCCGGGACTTCGTTCATGATCCGGTAGCGGCCGGCAAGGACCGCACCCGGAACAGGCACGAAGGCTGCCGGCGGCGGCGCGTCAATCGCCTGGGTGTCAAAGTTCTCGTCGGCCACCGGGTGCGCGGCCGGCGGGACATGATCGCGGAGGGACGTCATGCAGGCATCGATCTCACGCCTCAGGTCGGCAGGGCTTTGCTGCCGATCCGCCGGATCCTTGGCGAGCATTTTCCTGAGCAGGTCGTGAACGGGCTTGGGTTGCCCGGCAAGCGATTCGAGCGGAGGCTCGCGGTGAAGGTGCTGGCTCATGACCTGTGCGAGCGACCCGCTGAACGGTGCCTTGCCCGCCAGCATATAATAGAGCGTCACCCCCAGCGAATAGATATCCGAGCGCACGTCGAGCTCGCGTTCCTCCAACTGCTCGGGACTCGCGAAATGCGGCGTCCCCAGAAAGCCCCCCATCGTCAGGGCCGCCGTCTCCTCGCTGCCGGCGGAATTTTTGGCGAGCCCGAAATCGATGACCTTCACCGTGAACTCCCCATCATCCTCGCGGACGATCATCAGGTTCGACGGCTTGATGTCCCTGTGGACGAGCCCCTGCTTCTGGGCGGCCCCGAGAGCGCGCGCAACCTGCAGGGTGATCTGCAGGGCCATCGGGACGGGGACCGCCCCCTCGCGCTTCATCAGGGCTTCAACCGTCTCCCCCTCGATGTATTCCATCGCGTAAAACCAGTCGCCGCCCTCCTCGCCAAGATGGAATACCGTGGCCACATTCGGATGCCTCAAAGCAGCCGCCGCGCGCGCCTCCCGCAAAAACCGCTGGCGGGCCACATCATCCCGAAGGTAAGTCGCGTTGATGACCTTTAATGCCACGAAGCAGCGGAGATTCGTGTCAAACGCCTTGTAGGTGACGCCCATCGCCCCGCGTCCGAGTTCATACAAAGATCCGTCCTCCCGGAGAGGAACCTCGAAATGCTGGAATCGGACGGGCTCAGGCATTGGGAACCGGTTTATCCGAGGATCGCCAAAATGACAACTGTCCGCCCGCTCAAGCCCGTTCGGCCCGCTTCAGGCGCCGGGCTTCGAGACGCGCATGGGCCCAGTCCCAGATCACAAGGGTCAGCGGGTAGACAACCGCAGCCAGCAGCATCGCCACAGGAATCACCCCGACAAAAAACGGGACAGGGGCAGCTTTGATCAGAGCCATGAGGTCGTGGGTCGGCACGTCCGTCGGGCTGCGCCCGAGGATCAGGCTGCCGATCCAGTATTGCGAGTAGATGCAGAACGCCATCGTGAATGGGTTGCTGATCCAGGTCCCCGCGATCGCCGCCGGAACGTTCACCCGGGTGAAATACGCAATCATGGCCGCAGCCAGCATCTGGAACGGCGCCGGCATCATCGCGAAAAAGGCCCCCACAGCCATGCCGGCCGCAAACCGCTGCCGGGTCGGATGCCAAAGCTCATTGTCAAACAGCCGGTCGCCGAGCCGACGGTGGAGCCACGTCCCGCGGATATGCTTCGCGCGGGGCATGTGGCGCAGGTAGCGCCCGAAGCGGGTTCTTCTCCAGTGGATCGGTTTCATTTCTTTATCGTCTTCTTTTGTGATCGGGCTTGCAAATGCGATCGGCAACCGTTTTGATCGGCCACCTATGAAGAAGATCGAGGCCATCATCAAACCCTTCAAAATGGAAGACGTAAAGGAAGCACTCGCCGAAGTCGGCATCGAGGGCATGACGGTAAGCGAAGTCAAAGGCTTCGGCCGCCAGAAAGGCCACACCGAAATCTACCGTGGCAGCGAATACACCGTCGATTTCCTTCCCAAGGTCAAATTCGAGGTTGTCGTCGCGGACTCGCTCGTCGAGAAGGCGGTCGCCGCGATCTCAAGCGCCGCCAAGACCGGAAAAATCGGCGATGGAAAAATCTTCATCCTCCCGATTGACGACGCCATTCGCATCCGCACCGAAGAGACCGGCGACAACGCGATCTGAGAGTTCCTTCGATGACCCGGAGGCCCTGAGCCGCCGGTTCTTGTTTTGATTCATGGATATTTTCCAAGCCCTCATTCTGGGTCTCGTTGAGGGCCTCACGGAATATCTCCCGGTCAGCTCGACCGGACACCTCCTCCTCACCCAGCGCCTCATGGGCATCGCCTCGAGCGATGCAGCCGACGCCTTCGCCATCTGCATCCAGGCCGGCGCGATCCTCGCAGTGCTCGGCCTCTACCACCGCCGCGTCACCCAGATGGCGGCAGGTGTTCTCGGACGCGATCCTGTCGGACGCAAGCTCGCCGTCAACATCCTCGCCGCGTTCATTCCGGCCGCCGGGCTCGGATTTGTCCTTGAGAAGACGATCAAGAAGTATCTGTTCGGCGGCGAGGCGCTTGGCCTCTGGCCGGTTGTTGCCGCATGGCTTGTCGGCGGTGTCGCCATTCTGGCCGTCGGATTTTTCAAGAGGCGCTCGGACGGCCCGGCCCGTGCCGGGCTCACCCTCGACGAGCTGACTGTCCGCATGGCGGTGATCGTGGGCGTGGCCCAGTGTTTGGCGATGTGGCCCGGCGTGAGCCGGAGCCTCATCACAATCGTCGGAGGCCTCCTCGTCGGGCTGTCTCTGCCGGCAGCCGTCGAATTCAGTTTTCTTCTCGGAGTGCTCACGCTCTCAGCAGCAACCGCCTATGACGGCCTCAAGCACGGGCAGGAAATGCTCTCGGCATTCGGGGTCGTCCCGCTGGCTGTCGGATTCCTGGCCGCATGGATCTCCGCCGTTCTTGCCGTCAAGTGGATGGTGGGTTACCTGAACAATCACGGCATGGAAATATTCGGCTGGTATCGCGTCGCGCTCGCCATTGTCGTGGCGGCCTGGCTCCTCTGGCCACACTGAGAACTCCGCGACAAGCCTGCCCCAGTCAGGCGACGTCGGTCTCACTCAACCGGACCGGCAGCTGCACATGTCTGCAGGAAGAGGGGGCATACCCCTCTCACTTGCAACCTCCCCCTGCCGCTATTCCACCACAGCAGCCTTCACGATCTCCGCAAAGCTGCGCGGCTCGAGGCTCGCGCCTCCAACGAGCGCGCCGTCGATGTCGGGCTGACCGAGAAGAACCGCCGCATTCGCCGGCTTCACGCTGCCGCCGTATTGGATCCGGACCTTGTCAGCAGTGCCTGGTTCGGTGAGCTTGGCAAGCACGCTGCGCACGTGGGCATGGGCGTCCTGCGCCTGCTCCGGGGTCGCGTTGCGCCCGGTGCCGATCGCCCAGACCGGCTCGTAGGCGATGACGACATCGAGCATCTGCTCAGCGGTCACGCCCGCGAGGCTACCGCGGAGCTGGGTGTCGAGGACTTCCTTTTCCTTCCCGCCATCGCGCTCCTCCAGCGTCTCGCCGACACAGAGGATCGGGCGGAGCTCGGAAGCCAGCGCGGTGTGGATCTTCTTGTTGATGAGCGCATCGGTCTCGCCGAAAATCTGGCGCCGCTCGCTGTGGCCGAGGATCACGTAGCGGACAAAAAGCTCGCGCAGCATCGCCGGGCTGATCTCCCCGGTGAAGGCGCCGGACATCTCAAAATACATGTTCTGGGCCGCGAGCCGGACCTTCTGCGATCCGCCGAGCAACTCGGACATCTTGGCCAGCGCGGTGAACGGCGGGGCGATCACGATCTCAACCCCGTTGACATCCTCGATATCCAGCCGGAAATCCTCCAGAAATCCCTCCGTCTCGGCAACGGTCATGTTCATCTTCCAGTTCGCGGCGATAATTTTTTTGCGCATGTCAGTATTGAGTAAAGTTAATCTTCTACATGGTCGCCGGGCTTCCGGCAATACGTTTCAAAAATTCGTTCTTGAATCACAGCGTCCCCCGCAGCATCATGCCCCTCCGCAACGGGCCGTGGCTCAGCTTGGTAGAGCGCTTGAATGGGGTTCAAGAGGTCGCGAGTTCGAATCTCGCCGGCCCGATTTTTCATAACACCAGCGCGCATGAAGCAGCGCTATCGCTTTGCAAAGGATGGGCAATCCCACGAAACTGAGGCAATTCCCTCTTGCGGTTCGGACTGCGGGGCGAATCTCGTTACGGAGTCAACAGTCAGCGTCAGGGGACCGACCGGTAGGACACGACCGCGAGTTGATTCGAACGCGGATCCGGGGATAGCAGCTTCACGGGATGGCACAAGCAGCGAACCACCTGAAAGGCTGACTGCGGCACCGGAAGATGCATGGTCCCTGCACGGCTCCGCGAAGCTGGATGTCTCGCTGGCAGCCCCATGGTGAAAGGCAAGGCCAGGCAGGATTCCGCATGCGATCACCAGACCTCTTACAAGCAGGCTCCACCTTGCGGGAGATGAGGAACCCGACCGGCCCGACCGGCCCGACCGGCGGCCGCCGTATCCGCACAGAATTCGCAACGTGATGCTCATGCTTGCTCCGAAGAGTATGGGCACGCCATCTCCGGTCGATTCGTGAGTGACGAACGGCCGTATAATGTGACGAACGGCCCCGGCTGCAATCAGGCTTGCGGGCCGTCTCCGCATCGGGCACAACGGAATGTGTCCCGCCGCTTGGCCGGACCGACTCCATCCCTATGAAACAAAATAAACTCGCTCTCCTCTTTTCCGGACAAGGCGCCCAATCCGTCGGCATGGGCAAGGACCTCTGCTCCGAATTCCCCTCCGCCGCCGCTCTGTTTAAGCAGGCCGACGAAATCCTCGGATATCCACTCTCGGATATCGCCTTCGAAGGCCCCGCCGAGGAACTTACCAAGACCGCGATTTGCCAGCCGGCTCTCTATGTGCACGGACTCGCCTGCCTTGCCGCAGTCAAAGACAAACTGCCGGCTCTGGATTTCCATGCGGCTGCCGGGCTCTCGCTCGGCGAGTTCACAGCCCACGCTGCCGCCGGAACATTTGATTTCGCAACCGGCCTTCGTCTCGTCGACAAGCGGGCCCGCGCGATGCAGTTGGCCTGTGATTCCACCGAGGGCGCGATGGCCGCCATCATCGGCGGGGATGAGGACCGGGTACGCGATCTGGCATCGGCTGCCGACGTCGACGTCGCCAACTTGAACTCCCCGGGTCAGATCGTCCTCTCCGGCGAGTCGTCGAAAATTGCACTCGCCGTCTCGCTGGCCAAGGAATACGGCGCACGGAAGGCGGTCGAGCTCACGGTCGCCGGAGCGTTCCATTCCCGCCTGATGGAGTCCGCCTACGAAACGCTCAAGGAGGCCCTCGAAGCGACGCCGATCGCGCAGCCGCAGGTTCCGGTAGTCTGCAATGTCGATGCGATTGCCGTCGGCGACGCCGCCAACATCCGCCGCACGCTGGCCGACCAGGTAACAGGAAGTGTCTGCTGGGCGCAAAGCATCGAGTTCATGATTGATCACCTGCACATCACCCACTTCCTTGAGCTGGGACCTGGCGCGGTGATTGCCGGCCTCGTCGGGCGCATCCGCAAGGGCACGCCGGTCGTCTCGATCTCGAACGTGGCAAGCCTCGAAGAGGGGCTCGCAGCGCTAGCCGGATAATATCCGGTTTCCGCCTCCCGGCAGGCAGCGCGGAACAAGACGGATCGCCGGCGATCTGCGGATTTTCGGTTTTGACCGCCGGTGATCTGCAGACCTAGGATCGGGCCATGATGAACCCGTCGATCCCGCGATTTTCCCTTGTGTTGATTCTGGCCCTGACGGCGTGCCTGCAGGCCGTTGTTGCACAGAACCAGACGGAAAATGCGGCCGCCTTCACCGGTTCTTCGGCCACGGCCAATTTGTCCTACCACTGGGATTCCATGAGCGGCGGGGTCCCCCAGGTGGCCACGACCCCGCGATCGAGGCTCGACTACGCCTCGTCCCTCACCACGATTTCATGGGACCCGGTCGGCCGCCCGGACATCTACCAGCAGAAGGTCATCGGGTCGAATACCTACAACTGCACGCTGGTGGGCACATTCACCAATTCTTTCGACCGCTGGGACAAGCCCGGCACGACGATGGAACTCACGATCTC